>Ga0160422_10000137_pt1 | contig 41286 bp, 44 predicted proteins | sample Fk160mmetaG_FD_108192 | JGI IMG/M metagenome (GOLD analysis project Ga0160422, IMG submission 108192) | Marine microbial communities from the Central Pacific Ocean - Fk160115 60m metaG | ecosystem: Environmental > Aquatic > Marine > Oceanic > Photic zone | place: The Central Pacific Ocean... | reverse complement strand
TCATTGCTTTCCCCTTTGTGCTTTAGTGTGGTTGTTTCGTAATATTCTCCATCAACCACTGTTCCGACACTATCTTCAAAAGAGAAAGCAGCATTGCGTTTTGTGTGCTTAGGCAAAAGTTTGTCTGCAAGACACCAAAGCACTTTATGAAATATGAAGTTTTTCAAGCCTGGGATTAAAATAATTAAACCTATGAAGCTTGTTACCAATCCGGGAATCATCAACAAAAACCCGGAAAACAATGTACCAGCACTCCCCAATAAACGACTGTCGAATGTCACACCTTGTACGTAAAGCATTTTGGCATGATTAAAAGAGCGCAAACTCGCAGAACGGCACATCCAAATACCTAATGCTGTTGAGGTTACCACCAAGATAAAGGTTTTACCAAACCCAAGTACATTTGAGACAGCAACAATCACGAGTATTTCTGTCAAAATGAAAAACAAAAATATGAAAACAAAACTTCGCATAATTGGTTTTTGCAATTCCTTTTGAAAAACGTATATTCTAGTCGAAAAATTTTGTACAGTCGGATTGTAAAACATGTTTACCATAATTATTGGAGTTTAACCTCTTCAACATAGACTTTTTCCAAAATGAGTCTAAATAATAAGTTTAGTTTATTTAAAGGGAGGCTGGCTAAGACGGCAATAACCGCTTGCTTGAGAGAATAATGAACGATGGGTTCGCTTTTTTTGATATTATAATATTTGCCATGCTCGCGGGATACTTGGTGTTCCAATTGAGACGAGCGTTAGGCCGTCGCTCAGATAATCAAGAACCAAAATCAAAGCCAAGCCCCGAACAACGCGCAAAACATAGTGAAGCTGATAACGTAGTTGCAATCAAATCTAACAAAAATAAAGACGAAAACGAGGAGCAAGATGAAACATTAGGCGGTCTGACCGAGCTACGCAAAAGAGATACATCATTCAGTGACACGGACTTTATTAATGGCTCGAAAGAAGCATTTTCTTGGATCGTTGAGGCTTTTTCAAAGGGAGAGATTACCAAACTCGAGCCGCTGCTCAGCGAACCACTATTTAACGGTTTTAAGCAGGCGATAGAGCAGCGCGAGGCTGATCAACTTTCTTTAGAAACCAATATTGTATCGATAAAATCGGCACAGATTCACAACGTAACCGTAAAACAGGACCAAGTTAATATAACCGTTGAGTATGTTACTGATCAAATAAAATCAACTCGAAACGCTAAAGACGAAATTGTTGACGGAGACCCTGATACAATAGAAACGGTGACAGATCTATGGACGTTCAATCGTAACATCAAATCCAAAAATCCCAACTGGACATTAGTTAAGACAGAAACACCTAGTGACGGTAATAAGTAAACGGCCGATTTCCGGTAGAAAATTGAATAGATTTTTTATTTTTATTTTACTCTCCATTGTTACAGGCTGCTCCCAAATCGATTCTGAAAAACGCTGGAACGATGGCTTGGTGTTTTTGGAGACTGATATAGAGTTGCTGCCAGGTTGGAACAAAGATAAAGTTCTAAATGCTTTTCCGGCCCTACAGAGGTCGTGTCGTTCGATTCTGAAAAAGCTAAATCGCCGACATAATTCGCAAAAGAAATTAAAAAAACGCTCGGGCTGGAAAAAAGTTTGCGATCAAATTGCGGTAAGAAGTTTTGGAGAAGATTCATTTCGAGAGTTTTTAAAAAGCAAGTTCAAAGCTTATCAAATTAGATACCGTGGTAGTGATGAAGGACTATTTACAGGTTACTATGAGCCAACATTAGACGGATCGTTAAAGCGGTCACGAGGATATAATACACCTATTTACCCAAAACCAAACGATCTAATTCATGTTAACCTTGGCGAATGGAAAGACTCACTTGATAGTTCTCGCATTCTTGGAAGAGTCGTCGGGGATAAGTTGAAGCCATATTTTTCAAGATCTGACATTTCTAAAGGCGCTTTAGATGGAGAAATTATTCCAATACTTTGGTTAAAAAGCGAAGTAGACGCGTTTTTCCTGCACATTCAAGGATCAGGTCGTGTCGTGCTACCCAATGGAGAGATTTATAGGCTTGGATACGCTGGAAAGAATGGACGGAAATATTATCCCATAGGTCGCTACTTAATAGAAAATGGCGCCATCTCGAAGGAAAATATTTCGATGCAATCGATAAAAAAGTGGTTAAAAGAAAATCCAGGAAAGAAAAGAGACGTAATGAATATGAACCCATCCTACATTTTTTTTCGGAAGTTAGAGGGAAAAGGGGGTCCTATAGGCGCGCAAGGTGTTGTTCTCACAACTGGAAGGTCACTAGCGGTAGATAGGAACTATTCGAAGCTAGGTGCACCAGTTTGGCTCTCCGCTAATTTTCGGGATGAGGAAGGGAAAATAATTCAGCGCTTGATGGTGGCGCAAGACACTGGCGGTGCTATAAAAGGCCCTATACGAGGCGATGTCTTTTGGGGATCCGGAAAAACAGCAGAGCGGTTAGCTGGAAAAATGAAGGCAAAAGGAAGTATGTATGTTTTTTATCCAAAAGGCATAAATCCAAACTTTATAAGCCGGTAAAAAAACACCGATATAAAAAGAGTGCTTTATAATGTCGAAAAAGTCAAAAACTAGCATTTCGAAAGCAGAAAAGCTCTTGTTCGAAAGGGTGCTGTCCGATGTAAAACCTATCGAGAATATTCCGCACTTCATTAGTTCCGGTCAGGTAGCTGTTAAAATCCCTCAACGTATTAAAAACACTGCACGTAAAAACATGAACACCCAAACGAAAAGTAAGCCACCCTTGAAACCACTTTTCTTAAATAACTTTTTGCCCGGTAGGGCGCCTGGTTTAGATAGATCTTCAGCAATTAAACTAGCTAAAGGAAAGTTTACAATTCAGGGAAAACTAGATCTTCACGGAATGACGCAGCGCCAAGCCCATGCTGCATTGATAGAATTTATCCAGACTGCGTCTAACGACAGAAAAAGAAATCTCTTGATAATTACAGGGAAGGGGCGACCAAAGATCGAAGATGAGGTAGCAGGATATGGAAAAAGAGAGGGTGTTCTGAAGAGAATTGTCCCTAAATGGTTAGATGAGCCGCCTTTGCGAGGTTTAGTTCTGGCTTTCACAACCTCGCAAAGAGAGCATGGTGGTGCTGGAGCACTTTATGTCCTTCTAAGAAAAAACTAACTATGCTGAAATCTGTCGGCAAGGAAAGAGTTTTGAGTTGGTTCTAAAAGAAAATAATGCCTGTGTTATAGGATGAATTTGCTTAAATCGTTATCCTTTGCAAAATCCCCCACATATTTTTCTACATAACCTTTGTCTATTGTTACAACTTCGTCTCCTAGGTCAGAGGCGGAAAAGCTTATATCATCGAGAAGCTTCTCCATCATTGTATGTAACCTTCTGGCGCCAATATTTTCAACGGAATTGTTAACATCCACGGTTAAATCAGCGAGCGCTTCTATAGCTTCGTCGAGAAAGTTTAATGTGATGCCCTCAGTTTCTAGTAGAGCTTTGTACTGTTTTATCAAACTATGCTCAGGCTCAGTAAGTATTCTCTTAAAGTCATCTCGAGAAAGGGCTTGAAGTTCAACGCGATTCGGTAGTCTTCCTTGAAGCTCAGGTAGAAGGTCAGATGGTTTAGCAAGATGAAAGGCGCCCGACGCAATAAAGAGTATAAAGTCGGTTCTTACAGTCCCATGTTTGGTAGCTACTGTTGTGCCTTCAATAAGTGGCAGCAGATCTCTTTGCACTCCTTCACGAGATACATCTATATTTTGTCGTTCGGATCGAGCACATATTTTGTCTATTTCGTCCAGAAAAACAATTCCGTTCTGCTCAACTGCCTCGATGGCTGTTTTCACTATTTTATCCTCATCTAGTAATTTGTCAGCTTCCTCTTTCAGCAACACTAGGTATGACTCTGAAACAGTCATTTTCCGCCGTTTCGTTCTGCCTCCCATAGCTTTTCCAAGCATGTCGTTGAGGTTTATCATTCCCATTTGCGAACCGGGCATCCCCGGTATGTCAAATGTTGGTAATCCAGAGCTATTATCTGTCACGTCAATCTCGATATTTTTTGCATCAAGTTCACCAGTCCTAAGGCGTTTTCGAAAGCTTTTACGCGTATCTTCTCTCGCATCTTTGCCAGCTATCTCCTCAATTACTCTGTTCTCAGCAGCTAACTCAGCTGCTGCCTGAACTTCTTTTCTCATTTTTTCTCTGGTTTGACTGATGGCGCTTTCTACTAAATCACGAATTATTTGCTCCACATCTCGACCAACGTATCCTACTTCGGTAAACTTGGTAGCCTCGACTTTTATGAAGGGGGCATCGGCAAGTTTGGCTAAACGCCGTGCGATTTCTGTTTTACCAACACCCGTAGGTCCAATCATAAGAATGTTCTTAGGTTGTACTTCCTCACGAACGGCTTCCTCTAATTGCTGCCTCCTCCAGCGGTTGCGTAAGGCTATCGCAACTGCTCTTTTAGCCGCAGATTGGCCAACGATAAATCTGTCGAGTTCCGACACTATTTCTCTTGGACTAAACGTAGTCATATGTTCCGCCTTCTGGGTTAAATTTTCTCAATCGTAATGTTTTCATTTGTATATATACACATGTCTGCTGCTATTTTCATTGACCTGAGGGCAATTTGTTCGGCGCTTACGCTATTTTCGGTTATTAGTGCACGGGCTGCTGACAAGGCAAAGGGGCCACCGGAACCTATCCCAATTAATCCGTCTTCGGGTTCCAAAACATCTCCGTTACCAGATAGAATAAGAGAGTGATCTGTGTCTGCAACTGCCATCATTGCCTCAAGCCTTCGAAGATATCGATCTGTCCGCCAATCTTTGGCTAATTCTACGCAAGCTCGGGTCAGTTGCTGAGGATGCTGCTCAAGTTTTGCTTCGAGCCTTTCAAACAGTGTAAAAGCATCTGCAGTAGCGCCAGCAAAACCAGCAATAACAGAGCCTGAAGAAAGACGACGTACCTTGTTTGCCCGGCCTTTAATAACGGTGTTCCCAAACGTGACTTGGCCATCCCCCGCAACAACGACTTCACCATTTTTCCGTACCGATAAAATCGTAGTGCCGTGCCATGTCATATTATTTTCCGTCATTTCTTCCTCCTAAGCAGTGCTGATAATACTAACGGGCGACTAGCGTCAAGATGGAACTTTTTTTGACCTTATTCTCCTTGGGCTGGTCAGCGGGCTAAGTTCCTGATAAAACACCGCGATCCTTCATATAGGAGATCAAATATGTCAGGCAAGAGAAAAGCAAAGGTCACTAGAACCACAACAGAAACCCAAATCTGGGCAGAGATTAATTTAGATGGTTCAGGTAATTATAAAATCACGACAGGAGTAGGCTTCCTCGATCACATGCTTGAGCAGCTATCTAAGCATTCGCTTATAGATATTGAGCTTGAAGTTAAAGGTGATCTCCATATTGATGCTCATCACACCACAGAGGACTCTGGTTATGTTATCGGCGAAGCAATTGGAAAGGCTTTAGGTTCGAGGGTGGGTATAAATCGGTTTGCTTACGCCGAGATCCCAATGGATGAATCGCTCTCCAGTGTAGCGCTAGACGTTTCCGGTAGACCGTTTCTCGAATGGCAAGTTATGATGCCTAACTCGCGCCTTGGTGAGATGGATACTGAACTGTTTAAAGAGTGGTTTAGAGCATTTGCTCAGGCAGCAGGGATAACCATTCATGTTAGAAATGCTTATGGCGAAAATTCCCACCATATAATTGAGTCATGTTTCAAGGCCTTAGGTCGATCATTAAGGGACGCAGTAGAGATAGACAAACGAAACAGTTCTGCCATCCCATCTACTAAAGGGTCTATTGGTGGCAAGGAAGGATGACTTAGATGAATCTGGTCATCATAGACTACGGCTCTGGTAATCTGCGTTCGGCTAGTAAAGCTGTAGAAAGAGTGAAAAACTCTGGGTCCACGGTTTGCGTTACCAAGGAGCCGGACGTAGTTGCCAGTGCTGATTATCTAATTCTGCCAGGTGTAGGTGCTTTTCCTGATTGTAAAAAAGGTATAACCGCTTTGCCGGGGATGATAGATGCTATTGCAGAGAATGTTGTTTCTAAAGGTCGCCCCTTTATGGGTATTTGTGTGGGAATGCAATTAATGTCGGCAGTTGGATATGAGCATGAAATAACAAGTGGTTTTGGTTGGCTGCCAGGAGAAGTAATAAAAATAGAGACAGAACTTAAACTTCCTCACATGGGTTGGAATGAGTTAAGCATAAAATCTTTGGGCCACCCTGTTTTTAAGAATGTAGACCAAGGGGCCTTCTTCTATTTTGTCCATAGTTTTCACATGCAACTTAAGGAGGAAAAATTTGTGTTGGCAACTACCGATTATGGAGATTCAATAGCTGCAGTAGTTGGGAAAGACAATATAATTGGAACTCAGTTTCATCCTGAAAAAAGTCAAAAAATGGGCCTCTTAATGCTTGAGAACTTCTTGAACTGGCGGCCATAAGGAGTTCAAATGACACAGCGTGATAGTACGGGTATAGAACCGAAGATAAGCGTTGAACTCGTTGATGATTTGCGTGCTGCAGATTTGAGTGATTTATGTGACGCTGCTGAACATGCTATCACCGATGGTGGTGGGTTTGGTTGGTTGGCGCCGCCTCCACGGGACGTTCTTGAAGCTTACTGGAGAGGGGTCCTTCTAATTCCTGAGAGAGATCTTCTTATAGGAAGACTAGACGATGTGATAGCTGGGTCATGTCAGTTACTGAGACCAACCCGTAACAATGAAGCTCAAAGTTTTTCTTGTAACCTTACAACGCATTTTGTCGCGCCTTGGGCCCGCGGTCACGGGTTATCGGCTGAATTAATCCGTGCAGCAGAGGATCGAGCCATTGAAACAGACTTTGATCTTTTAAATTTGGACGTGCGCGAGACACAAATAGCCGCCATAAGATTATTTGAGGGATTGGGATATAGCCGTTTTGGAGAGCATCCATATTACGCGAGGGTCGGACAAAATTATGTTAAGGGCTGTTTTTATTTTAAAAAACTCAACAAAGAGAATTCAGAGGATATATAGGTTATGATATTGTTTCCTGCGATAGATTTAAAAGGTGGGAATTGCGTTCGCTTGATCAAGGGTGACATGAATGAAAGTACGGTATTCAATACTTCACCCGGTGGCCAAGCAGCCATCTTTCAATCTGCAGGATGTGAGTGGCTTCATGTTGTAGATTTAGATGGCGCGTTTGCTGGGCGTTCAATTAATAATGAAGCAATAGGCTCAATCATTGATAGTGTTAAATGTTCAATCCAATTAGGTGGCGGCATAAGAGATTTAAAAAGTGTGGAACACTGGATAAATAAAGGCATCTCCCGAGTTATTCTTGGAACCGCCGCTATGAAAAACCCAGAATTTGTTAAAGAAAGTTGTAAAGAATTCCCGGATAGAATAGTGATTGGTATAGATGCAAGGGAGGGATTCGTCTCGGTGGAAGGTTGGGCCAAGCATTCTGATATAGATACTCTGGAGCTGGCTGATAGATTTCAGGATAGCGGTGTTTCCGCTATTATTTACACAGACATTGATAGAGATGGTGTGTTATCAGGAGTTAATATCGAGGCCACCCTAGCGTTAGCCTCGAAGGTGGAGATACCCGTAATAGCTTCTGGTGGTCTATCTTCTGTACAGGAACTAAAAAATCTTTTAGATGAGGCTGAAGGAAAAATAGCTGGCGTAATATGTGGGCGAGCTCTTTATGAAAACAGAATAAATCTCGAAGATGCACTGCGAATTTTAAGCCGTGGGGGCCAAGAATGTTGAGTGCTCGCGTAATACCATGTCTGGATGTCAAAGATGGAAGGGTAGTCAAAGGCATTAATTTTGTCGACCTGATCGACGCGGGTGATCCAGTAGAACAGGCAAAACTATATGACGCAGAGGGCGCTGATGAGCTGACTTTTTTAGATATCACAGCAAGCAGTGATAACAGAGACACCTTACTAGATGTTGTTTCTGGAACAGCGGAGCATTGTTTTATGCCTCTTACAGTTGGTGGAGGAGTAAGAAAAGAAGCTGATATAATAGCTTTATTACGAGCGGGTGCCGATAAGGTTTCCATAAATACCGAGGCTGTGCGACGGCCAGAATTTGTAAAAGAGGCTGCACAAAAATTTGGCTCACAATGCATTGTGGTTGCTATAGACGCCAAAAGAAATAATAGCGGCAAAATAGAAGTCTTTACTCACGGGGGCCGCAAACCTACGGGTTTAGATGCGGTTAGATGGGCCGAGCAAATGGTTGAATATGGTGCTGGTGAGCTGCTTCTTACATCAATGGATCGTGACGGGACAAGGGAGGGTTTTGATATAGAGTTAACTAGTAAAATTTCTAGTAGAGTTTCTGTTCCCGTTATCGCTTCTGGTGGCGTCGGCCGTTTGGAACATTTTGCACAAGGAGTTTTAGACGCTGGCGCTACCGGGGTTTTGGCCGCTTCAGTTTTTCATTTTGGAGAATTTAGTATAGGGGAAGTTAAAAAAGATATGGCGTCGAGGGGTGTTAAAGTTCGAATCTGACATTCTATTCGGGTAAGGGAGCTAAAAGTGTCACGCGTTCTGCATGATTTGTATCTGAAAATTAAAGAAAGAAAAAAAGCAAGTCCAAGTGCCTCTTACAGCGCTATTTTGTTTGAAAGAGGTACCGACCATATTTGTCAAAAAGTTGGCGAGGAAGCCGTAGAGACGGTGATTAGCGCGCTTAGAGGGACTAAACGAGAATTGGTAGAAGAGAGTGCTGATTTGATCTACCATCTGTTAGTGCTCTGGGCAGATGCTGAAATAGAGCCAGATAGTGTTTGGGACGAACTTCGTAGAAGGGAAAATCAGTCTGGTCTCGAGGAGAAGTTGCAGCGTGACGATAATAACTAGTAGGGGTAAAGCAATGGCGTATGACCAAGAAAATATTTTTGCAAAAATTCTAAGAGGCGAGATCCCATGTGAAATTGTTTATGAAGATAACCATATCCTTGCCTTTGAAGATATCAATCCACAAGCGCCTGTTCATGTACTGATAATTCCGAAGGGGGCATACGAAAACATGACAGAGTTTGTAAAAAAAGCTAGCGCAAAAGAAAAAACGGCCTTCATAGAAGCCATCGGCGCTGTGGTAAACTTGAAGAAAATAGACAAAACTGGCTATAGAACGATTGTAAATAACGGAGAGGACAGCATGCAAGAGGTGCCCCACTTACATATGCATGTGTTGGGCGGTAGACGCCTTGGGGCTTTGCTTTCATCTTGATTACAACGTCATAGTTTCTTCTCTATCGCGTCCCAGATTAAGCTAGCAATATTTGTATCTTCAAATCGACTTAACTCCTGGACTCCTGTTGGAGATGTAACATTTATCTCGGTTAAATAGTTTCCTATTACATCAATACCAACAAACAATAGGCCTTTTTCTTTCAAGCTGGGTCCAATAATTTCACATATTTCTCTATCGCGGCTGGTTAATTCACATTTCATTGGTTTTCCACCTACGTGCATATTCGATCGAGCTTCGCCCTGCGCTGGAACTCGGTTTACTGCACCAACGGGAGCACCATCTATGAGGATAATACGTTTGTCCCCCTGTCTTACAGCGGGGACGTACTCTTGGATCATGAGTGGTTCCCTGTAAAAAGTTTTGTGCAGTTCTATAAGTGAGCTTAAATTTTCATCATCTGGCTTTATGTGAAATACCCCCGCCCCTCCATTTCCAAAAAGAGGCTTGACGATTATGTCCTTAAATTCTTTTCGAAAGCTAAATATTTCTTCCTCATCAGAGGTTATTAATGTTGGAGGCATCACATCTTCAAAATGAGTGACAAATAGTTTCTCGGGAGTATTTCGGACGTTGGCAGGGTCATTTATTACCAATGTATGAGGATGCACGTGCTCAAGAATATGAGTCGCTGTAATATAAGACATATCAAAGGGCGGGTCTTGCCGCATCAATATCACATCAATATCTGTTTTGAGATCAGCAACCTTTTGTTGGCCAAGAGAAAAATGATTGCTTGTAATGTTTCGGACAGTTAGAGATCGCAACTTGGCTACCGGCTTCAGCTGTAAAAGCGATAAATTTTTTGGTTCATAATGAAATATTTTGTGTCCTCGTTCCTGAGCTTCTAGTGCTAGCGAGAAGCTACTATCTCCAGTTATATCTATCGAGTCCATAGGGTCCATTTGAAAAGCAACCTTTAAGGTCATATTGTGTTGTTCTCCATAAATTGAACATTAGGCATTGTGGGTCTTTAAATAAAGAAGTGGGCCTATACCACTATTTTATTGTCACATAATTGACAATATTTTCTACATAGTTTGTTTGGCGAACTACAGCTATAACTCTCTCTAATTCCTTATGATTTTGTGCAATACCAGATAGATAGACTGTTCCGTTTACCGTATCGACATTATAATTTATAAATTTAATCTCCTGGTTCACTAGCAGCCTTGCTTGTACGCTTTTATTAATGAGAATATCTTTCGCTTGATCTGCGATGCTAGAACGGTCAATAATTTGAAGCTCGTTGATAACCTCGGCTACACCAGTAGCTTTCCAGGCAAGTTTTGTAGCGTTGATTCGGTCTTTGGGACCTCGAACTTTGCCAGTGAGCAAAACACGGCCTTGTGTGACGGATACGCTAACCGCACTGAATAAATCTACGTCTTTTTGAAAAAGATAGTGAAGCACTTCCGCACGAGTTTGAAGATCTTCGGCTGAACCTTTAAGCCCCCTCTCTGTCTGGCTGGCTTTAACGACGGATGCTCCAGCGCCAACGGCTAATCCAATCGGCGAACAAGCGGCCTGAGCAAAAAGAATTGAAACGCAGATTAATGGCAAGAAGCGTCCAGTAAAACAAATGAATTTACGCTGCATCATATCTTCCTGTTCTGATTATCAAACATTGGTATTTAAATTCCAAAAGAAACGTGAACGATATTATACGTTTTTCATCTCCAATGCCAATCTGTACACCAACGATCTTGATATCTCGTATTCATGAGCTATGTTTGCAACTGCGTCTTTAAGAGTTTCGTTGGCTAATTGTTCTTTGAGGAGTTTTTTTATCTGGTCATGATTTAAATACAAAGCCTCTTTTCGTGGGGGAGAAATTAAAAAGACAATCTCGCCTCTCACTCGGGCGAGGCCTCTATAGAAACTATACAAATCGGATATCTCCGCTCTTCTTACATCTTCGTGTAGTTTAGTTAGTTCTCTTGCTACAACAGCTGTTCTGCCGGCAAAATATTCCAAGGAGTCATGGAGGCACGCGACTAGCCGTGCGGGGCTTTCATAGAAAATTAGTGTGGTGTCAAGCGTTTGTAGGGACGCGAAAGTCTTTTTGCGTGCTGTAGTTTTCGAAGGAAGGAACCCTCCAAAATAAAAGTTGTCGGTAGGCAAACCAGATATCGATAGTGCTGCTATAACCGCTGTGGGGCCTGGGACTGTGGATACCTGAATGTCATTTGCTAAGCATGATTCGATTAGTTTATAACCTGGGTCTGATATGTTCGGGGTACCAGCATCGCTTATTAGTGCGATCTTCTTACCTTGTTGCAGTGACCGTATTATTTTTGGGCGTAAAGAAGCGGCATTGTATTCATGATAGGGGGTAAGTTTTGTTTTAATACCGTAGTGAGATAAAAGTTTTCTGGAGACGCGTGTGTCTTCACAAAGAATCTGGTCTGCCTCCATCAATGCGTCTATGGCACGAAAAGTCACATCACGTAAATTGCCGATAGGAGTTGAAATAAGCGTAAGTCCATTATTTATCGCGAGAGATGTCATATTTTCGCCATTATCGCCTTGCTTATTAAAATAGTGTAAAATGGATCGGTTGATTTTTGTAAGTAGCCAAGGAGCTTATATTTTGAATTCTGTTGGGAAAAACCGCAAGGCATCAAAATATCATATTTCATCAAAAGGAAAAAAAGCATTTGCCTTCCCTTTTTTAATTTCAATTATTTTAACCATTATTGGTTGTCAATCCAATGAGGGGCTCGTAGAAAATCAAAGGCATGAAGTTATTGTACCGCTTGCCCTTTCCTATACAGAAATAGATCACAAAAAAGATAAAAAAACATTAAAACCTGAAAATGAATTATACTTTGGTAAAGAAAAACTAGGCCTCTTGAGGGATAAAGACACCCGAAATAGCATCACACGAAATAGGTCAAATGACTCTGAACCAAACACCGATGAAAAGTCACAGCTGCTTGGGGCAAAAACCCTAATTCCTATTTCCGACAAGAAAATTTCTGAAATAGGAATTCTCTTACCACTATCAGGGAATGTGGATCAAATAGGAGGCGCTTTATTGGACTCTATTCAGTTAGCATTTTTTGAACTTTTGGATCTCAACGTAGAATTGTTGATTTTTGATACAAGAGGAACAGTGGAAGGAGCAAAACAGGCTGCTGAATTGGCAATAAATGCAGGAGTGGATTTGATACTGGGGCCGCTCTTTGGAGGCTCCACTGAGGCTATAGCACCAATGACGAAAGAGGCAGGGATAATATTAATAAGTTTTTCCAATGATCATTTAGTGGCGCAAGAAGGCGTCTACGTGTTTGGGTTTTTACCAAGTCAGCAGATAACAAGAATTGTTAATTTTGCTTTTGAAAGGGGATACAAAAATTTAGCTGCATTTGTGCCTGATAACTACTTTGGAAAACTAGCCATTGAAACGTCGAGAAATGCTGTTCTCGTTCAAGGAAAGGATCTATCGCGAGCTGAACATTATGAGGCAAATAGTGAAAATTTGACTGAATTGGTGAAGAGCTTTGCTGATTATCAGATCAGAAGAGATAATTTGACGACGCAAAGACGGCAATTGCTTAGACAAGAAGATGAAATAGCTGATTCATTGCTAACAAAATTGCAAGGCATGGACACCCTTGGAAACCCGCCATTTGACTCAGTGCTTTTGCCGGCTGGTGGCTCTGAATTGAAAAGAATAGCCCCACTTTTCGCCTTTTTTGATGTTGATCCATCTCGGGTTAAATTACTTGGCACTACACTATGGGATGAAACCGCAGATCTGAGCTTGGAGCCAGCATTGGTTGGGGCTTGGTACGTTGCCCCGGCTCCAAAAGGTGTTAGTGAGTTCACAGAGAAGTTTAAAAAACATTATGGATATAAGCCGCCACGATTAGCAACGCTGGGTTATGATGCTATGCTGGTGGCGGCGGCGCTTAGTCAAACAGCTCACAGTGGTGAGCACCCCGCATTTGATATTCATGATCCTCGAGGTTTTATTGGGGTCGATGGAATTATAAGATTGCTTCCCAATGGTACAAACGAGAGAGGTTACGCCGTGATAGAAGTTGGTAAGTCAGGCCCGTTAGTAGTGGACGATGCGCCACTTAAATTTCTTTATTAGTTGATTGGATTTCTTCAAGTAAAGTAGGGTTATGATCTGAATCAAAGTCAGAAAAAAGAAATTGGATTAGCGAGTCAAGTTTTTGTCTACCTAAAGCGGTCGCTCTAAATGATTCGTTGTCCAACTCAACTAACTGCTCGTCGAGCAAAATCTTTAAGGTATCGCCGGCAAAGATTTCCTCGATACTTTTTTTGAAAGTGTCTTTGAAGTCTGCTGTCGAGACCCCTGTTTTTAGTCGTAATCCCATCATGACCGTTTCAAAGATCTGGTCTTCTAAACTCAAACAAACTTTTTCCGTTATTGCATGTCCATATGTTTTTGTCTCAGATAACCATTTGTTAGGTGCTCTATGGGTTCGAAATGCCCAGCGAACGCCTTCTTTGTCTGTAATCCTGCTATGCGCTCCTGCACCTATACCCAGATAGTCTTTCATTTTCCAATACTGCAAGTTATGTACACACTCAAAACTCGGTTTAGCATGACTTGATATTTCATAGTTTTCTAATCCTGCCGATCCTAACTTATCTTGCGTAAATTCGTACAAGTCAGCCAGAGTTTCTCCATCTAGCATTTCAAACTCCTTCTTGCGATGCTTTTGGAAAAATGCTGTTCCTCTTTCAATAGTTAATTGATAAACAGAAAGATGATTAGAGGAGAATTCGATTGCTTGCTTGATTTCTAAAGCCCAGTCTTGGGTCGACTGCTCTGGGGTCGCATATATCATATCGAAAGAAACATTTTGAAAAGTCTTCTTAGCAATTTCCAAAGCTCTTTTTGAATCAGCAGCATTATGTTCTCTGCCCAAAAATCTTAAAGTGATATCATTGAAGGATTGGATACCAAGAGAGATGCGGTTTATTCCAGCTTGATTAAACAGATAGAGTTTTTTTGCCTCCACAGACGATGGGTTTGCCTCCAATGAAATTTCAAGTAAATTATCTGTCCGCCAAATTTTCTTTGCTTCTGAAATTATATCCGCGACAATTTGCGGCTCCATTAGAGATGGTGTGCCACCGCCAAAAAAAACACTTTTTAGTTTTCGATCTTCTGTATATTTCGCAAGGGTTTTCATCTCAGTCAATAAGCCTTCCCGCCAAACAGATTGATCAATTTTATTAACGACATGACTGTTGAAATCACAATAGGGGCACTTGGACAGACAAAATGGCCAGTGAATATAGAGGCTCAAATCCTTCGTTATTGATTGAATATCGTACATCTTAACGAAAGAGCGAGTTTGTTAATTTTTGAAAGGCGTCTGCGCGATGACTGATAGCGTGTTTCAGTTCTGGTTCGAGCTCCCCAAACGTTCGAGAATTTGTCTTTGGTAAAAATATTGGATCGTAACCAAAACCTCTCTCTCCTCTAGGTGGCCAGCATAAATCACCATTAACTGTCCCCACAAAGCTTTCAGTTTTTCCGGTTGGCCAAACTACTGCGAGCGCACAAACAAATCTTGCGGAACGGGAGACCCTTCGCTGCGCTCTTCGATCTGCAACTTTGAGTTTGTTATTAATTTTTTTCATAGCAAGATAAAAATCTTTTTTTGGGCCAGCCCATCTCGCGGAAAAAATACCCGGCTTTCCCTTAAGAGAACTAACCTCCAGGCCGGAATCGTCGGCGATAGCAGGCAGGCCTGAAACTTCAGCCGCTGCTCTCGCCTTTAAAATGGCGTTACCAACAAAAGTCTTCTCTGTTTCGTCAGGTTCAATTAATCCGAGATCTCGAGCGGCAACCACCTCCAAGCAAAAGGGTAAAAGTAGATCTCGAATTTCTTTTATCTTTCCGCCATTATGGCTCGCAACAACAAGTTTTGAAAATCTTGGTTCGCTCATTACTTAATCTATCCTATTCCCAAGACCGTTTTCTGGAGGCGCACCAGTTCAGCTACGCCACATTTAGCTAAGTCGGTTAATTCATCGAAAATGTTTGGGCTAAAGGGTTCTTTCTCCGCGGTGGCTTGGATTTCTATTATTCCGCCAGTTCCGGTTAAAACGAAATTACAATCTGCATCTGCAGATGAATCCTCGGAGTAATCCAAGTCTAAAACAGGATAACCTTTATAAACGCCACAAGATATAGCAGCGACCTGATCGGAAAGGGGGACGCGAGGGAGAACTTTTTTTGAAACTAGATTCTTTAGCGCTGAATAAAGGGCCATGTAACCTCCTGTGATAGCAGCGGTCCTCGTTCCACCGTCGGCTTGTATTACATCACAATCGATACGGACTTGTCGCTCTCCAAGAGCTTTTGTGTCTGTCACAGCTCTTAGAGATCTTCCGATTAGTCTCTGTATCTCAAGTGTTCGGCCACTTTGCTTTCCTCTTGCGGCCTCTCGGTCAGTTCGAGTGTGCGTAGACCTTGGAAGCATGCCATACTCAGCGGTAACCCACCCCAAACCCTGACCTCTCAAAAATGGCGGGACACGCTCTTCAACGCTCGCAGTACAGAGCACATGTGTATCGCCAAATTTAATTAAACAAGAACCTTCCGCATATTTTGAGATCCGGATCTCTGCAGAAACAGCTCGTTTCTCGTTGTGTTTGCGACCAGAAGGTCTCATTATTTCTATACTCATTATATTGAATCTCCAGATGGTGAAATTAACCATCAAAAAAAATATAAAATAGTCACGTTTTTTCGCTATGTGAAAGAACTTTAAAATAATTTTCTATTTATCTAGCACGTTGACGTTACTGAGCCTCGGTTTTATTTTGGAAATATGGCTATAACCGGGATAAAAACTCTCGATGAGAGATCTAGAACTGTTTTTCAGCATATTGTTGACTCATTTTTAATTTCTGGAGAGCCAATAGGGTCACAAACTATCTCAAAGTTGATGGGGGCCAACTTATCTTCTGCGTCAATAAGAAGTGTCATGGCTGCATTAGAAGACATGGGCCTTCTTTTCTCGCCGCACACATCATCTGGGAGGGTGCCCACAGACCTAGGGCTGAGAATATTTGTGGATGGCTTACTTGAGATAAGGGGAGACTTGTCTCAGGACGAAATGATTGGCATCAAGGAAAGATGTTCATTAAATGGGCGCTCTTTCCCCAAGGTGCTGGAGGAAGCAAGTTCAGCTTTATCCGGGCTGAGTGAATGTGCAGGCCTCGTAATATCTCCTAAATCAGATGCACCATTGCGTCAGCTCGAGTTTGTTCCATTAGGGGATGGAAGATCTCTTGTTGTGATGGTTTCCGATACAGGTATTGTTGAGAATAGAGTGATAGATCTTCCACTAGGATTGCCGGCATCGGCTTTGGTTCAGGCAACTAATTACATAAACACGAGATTATCAAATTCGACAGTTGATGAGGCGAGAACGCAAATCCTGCAAGAAATAAAGGAGCAAAAGACAGAACTCGATATTCTCACAAACAAAGTTGTTGCAGAAGGGCTTGCGTCGTGGGCAGGAGGGGAAGAAGGAGGCTCTTTAATTCTTCGCGGTCAGTCAAATCTTCTTCAGGAAGTCGACGCTATGAAGGGTCTCGAACGTATAAGGACTCTATTTGATGCGTTAGAGCGAAGAGAAAGTGTGGTGAATTTACTTGATGCAACAAGAGCGGCAGAGGGAGTGCAAATATTTATTGGTTCAGAGAACTACCTTTTCGAGCACAGCGGGTGTTCCATGATTATTGCGCCCTATCATGACGAAAAACGAAAGGTTGTTGGAGCTTTAGGTGTTATTGGCCCAGTCCGCATGAATTACGCGAAAATAATCTCAGTAGTTGATTACACGTCTAAGCTGATAGGAAAAATGCTAGATTAATTTGCGTCCCCGAATGCGAATACCTATATTTCAAAAGCCCTATTTTAAATTAACAGATCAATGGATAGTTAAAAGCAGACCATGAATGAAGAAAAAGAAAATAAAGATGTAAAACTCGACGAGGGGACAGTCGAGGAAGAAACAAGCCTCGAAGAAGCCGTTGAAATTCAGAATGATGATGAAGGCGAAGTAAATGAGCCGTCGAGCAGTGTAGACGAACTCGAGTCTAAGATATTAGAGCTCAAAGATCAATTGTTACGAACGGTTGCCGATAGTGAAAATCTTAGAAAAAGGTTAGAGAGAGAGAAAGAGCAGACACGGAAGTTCGGTATCGCAAACTTTGCAAAGGATCTGCTTTCGATAGCTGATAATCTAGGGAGGGCACTTGACGCCGCTCCGAATAAGGAGGATGTCGAAGATCAGGCGATAGAGAATTTGGTTCTTGGAATACAAATGACTGAGCAAGAACTTCAAAAAGCCTTTGACAATAACAATATCAGAAAAATTGACCCTTTGGGTGAAAAATTCGATTACAATTTTCATCAGGCAATGTTCGAAGTAGAGGAAACGGATCAGGAGCCAGGCATAGTAGTTCAGGTCCTGCAACCTGGTTATGCTATTGATGACCGCATTTTACGACCTGCCATGGTAGGCGTAGCTGCCAATAAAGCGGGAAAGAAAAATGTTTCGGTGGATACTACAGCATAAATTGGAACTCATAAAAAAATCTGAGAACCTCAGTAATGCCGGTCGCCATCAAGCTATTGATTTAGGAATTACCAGAATCAGTCAAATCATTAGATAAATAAAATTATTCTTCTTCGGAGAACTTGCGGATGCGTATCGAGATAACTATATACGCTCCGTAGTCAATTAAAAAAGGATAAAACTGAGCGTGTAGATCAGTTTTGAGAAGAGGTTTTTATGTCTAAGGTAATCGGTATAGATCTTGGTACGACTAACTCATGTGTGTCGTTTATGGATGGGAAAGATCCCAAAGTTATAGAAAATGCAGAGGGGTCAAGGACGACGCCGTCAATGGTAGCTTTTGCAGACGAGGGCGAGCGATTAGTTGGTCAGGCGGCAAAACGGCAAGCTGTAACCAATCCTGAAAATACGCTATTTGCCATTAAACGACTAATTGGCCGGCGCCATGACGATGATAATGCAAAAAGGTTTGCGGAGCTTATGCCTTATCAAGTAGTGCCAGGAGAAAATGGCGACGCATGGGTAGAAGCAAACAGTGAAAAGTATAGCCCAAGCCAAGTCTCTTCGTTCACACTAAGGAAACTGAAGGAAGACGCAGAGTCATTTCTCGGGGGTGCTGTCGACCAAGCTGTTATCACGGTTCCTGCTTACTTTAACGATGCACAAAGACAAGCCACTAAAGATGCCGGTAAAATTGCTGGTCTTGATGTTCTTAGAATAATTAATGAGCCAACGGCAGCAGCGCTCGCATATGGCTTTGACAAGAAAAACAACGGAACAATCGCAGTGTATGATCTTGGTGGTGGAACCTTTGATGTCTCCATTTTGGAAATTGGCGATGGTGTTTTTGAGGTAAAATCAACCAATGGAGATACATTCTTAGGTGGAGAGGACTTTGACCATCGTATTATTGATTATTTAGCGGACGAGTTTAAAAAAGATAATGCGATTGATCTACGTAGCGATAAGCTTGCTTTGCAACGCCTGAAAGAGGCTGCTGAAAAGGCTAAAATGGAACTCTCCAGCTCAATGCAAACAGAAGTGAACCTTCCCTTTGTGACAGCCGATCAAAGTGGACCGAAGCATCTCAATATAAAATTGACTAGGGCGAAGTTGGAGGCGCTCGTAGAGGATCTTGTAAGAAGAACTGTTGAACCGTGTAAGGCTGCTCTCAAGGATGCCGGGTTAAGTGCAGGTGAAGTTGACGAAGTGATAATGGTCGGCGGTATGACCCGTATGCCTAAAATTATAGAAACAGTTCAGAATTTCTTTGGCAAGGAGCCACATAGAGGCGTTAATCCAGATGAAGTTGTAGCTATGGGCGCTGGAATTCAGGCTGGTGTGTTACAAGGTGATGTAAAAGATGTTCTTTTGCTAGATGTGACACCGTTATCGTTGGGTATTGAGACATTAGGCGGTGTCTTTACACGGCTCATAGATAGAAATACAACCATTCCTACCAAAAAGAGTCAGGTGTTTTCAACAGCAGATGATAATCAAAGTGCTGTTACAATTAAGGTCTACCAGGGCGAGCGTGAGATGGCTGCGGACAATAAGGTTCTGGGAGAGTTTAATTTGGAAGGTATTCCGCCCGCACCTCGTGGTGTTCCACAAATTGAAGTAACGTTTGATATAGACGCTAATGGTATAGTTAACGTATCAGCAAAGGACAAAGCCACGGGCAAGGAGCAGCAGATTAAAATCCAAGCCTCTGGAGGGTTGTCAGATACAGATATTGAAAAAATGATCAGCGAAGCGGAACAAAACGCTGAGGCTGATAAAGAACGTCGTGAAATGGTGGAAACAAGAAATCAAGCCGAGCAATTAATTCACTCAACTGAAAAGATGCTAACGGACTTTGGCGAAAAAATAGATGTTTCCGAAAAAACCGAGATCGATAAACTCATCGAGGATGCTAAAGCTGCTATAGCTGGTGATGACGCTGAGCAAATTAAATCCACGATGGAGGCGTTGCAACAGGGTTCTATGAAGCTTGGTGAAGCCATGTACAAGGCGCAGCAAGAGGAAGGGCAAGAAACTCCTGACGGTGATAATTCGGCCGAAGCGAGCTCGGGCGAAGAGCCTGAAAAGAGTGCCGAAGTAGTTGATGCTGATTTCGAAGAGGTAGACGATAAGGACGATAAAAAGTCAGCTTAAGAACAAATCATATTTAACAAATGTAACTGGATATATAAAAAATGGGCGCAAAAATTTTGCGCCCATAAAATTATTAAGGGCGTTTCGCATGGCTAAGCAAGACTATTACGAGCTGCTCGGAGTTAATCGCAATGCCAGCGAGGCTGAACTCAAATCGGCATTTAGAAAAATGGCAATGAAGTATCACCCCGATCGAAACCCAGACGATCCAGCCGCCGAAAAATCTTTCAAAGAAGTCAACGAGGCGTACGATGTTTTAAAGGATGACGAGAAGCGTGCGGCATATGACCAATTTGGCCACGAAGCATTTGAAGGCGGAATGGGTGGTGGGCAAGGTCCACAAGGTTTCGCGTCAGGTTTTTCAGATATATTTGATCAAATGTTCGGCGACATTACAGGTTCACGAAGTGGGGGACGCTCAGCAAATAGAGGATCCGATCTTCGCTATAATATGTCAATTTCGTTAGAAGAGGCATTTAGCGGAAAACAGGAGGAGATAAAAGTTTCCACGGCCGTGTCGTGTGACTCATGTCTGGGTAATGGCGCGGAAAAGGGATCAAAACCAACTGTTTGTCCTACCTGCGGTGGGCAGGGTCGAGTAAGGGCACAGCAGGGATTTTTCACCGTTGAAAGAACATGTAGCACATGCGGTGGAGTCGGTGAGATAATTTCAAATCCCTGTAGGGTCTGCAGAGGATCCGGTCGGGTTCAAAAGGAAAAAAATCTATCCGTCACAATTCCGGCTGGGGTGGAAGAAGGTACCAGAATAAGGCTGAGTGGTGAAGGTGAGGCAGGGTCAAGAAACGGAACTACTGGTGATTTATACATATTTTTGTCGATAAAGGACCATCCAATTTTCAAGCGCGAAGGGGCTAACATTTATTGCCGAGTTCCTTTAGCGATGAGCACTGCTACACTTGGGGGTCAAATAGAGGTGCCCACCCTCGGTGGCGGAGGGGCAAGAATATCGATTAAACCGGGCACTCAATCGGGAACCCAATTTCGATTGAGGGGGAAGGGAATGTCGATTCTGCGAAGGCAAGACAAGGGGGACCTTTATGTTGAAGCAGCTGTCGAAACGCCGGTCAATCTGAGCAAAGAACAAAAAAAGCTCCTAGAACAGTTTGCCGAAACGGAGAGTTCGAAAACAAGCCCGGAAGCAACGGGATTTTTTGCTAAAGTCAAGGATCTTTGGACTGACTTGTAAATAAATGAAATCATCTTATACGTTTTAGCGCACTACCAGATAAGGCAGAGTTAAAGTCAACAATATCATCCTCGTTATTAAAGGATGAACACCTTGTTTTTAAACCAAAAAAAAGTAGTGCTAACGTCGTCTTTGCATTAACATTTGTATCGCCTTCCCTTCACCTTTTAAAAATGCTATCGCTGCGGAAATTTGGCTTAATGTATAGCGGATGGCGAAGCGTTGGCCCTCAGATATGTCTGTACTAGGAAGTTTCAGAAGTCTCCGCTGCTCTTTTTGGAGATCAGCTAGTCGCTCATCAATTAAAGTTGACACCTCGTTTGAGGTCAAATGAATCGAAAAATGCAATGCCGAAAGAAAATCTGAATTGACCATTTCAGCGGCAGTGATTTTTTTTATTTCCGTCTTGAAATGTGCTCGTCCTTTATCTGTAATTGCAAAAACCTTTTTGCCTAAACTGCCGTTTGAAATTTCCGCAGCTACAGCCTCGCTTGAAATAAACTCTTTAGCTTGTAAGCGGTTCAGGGCAGGGTAAAGGGCACCGAAACTAGCTTGTCTAAGGTGGGCTAGTGCTGTATTAATCATTTTATGGATCTCGTAACCGCTGTAATTTTGTTGCAAGAGAATACCTAAACAAAAAATATCTAGTTTCATAAAAAATGCCTATATATTCGATATATCGATTGGAAACTTCCATTAAAAACAGAATGATAACGGGCGTCAAGTGGGATCTTAATTTCTAAAAATTATTCGATCAAAATAACAAAAATTGTTTTCACGTTGCTTGTTTTTATGAAAAACTAATGGTGGCTTCTAAGGAATAGAAAATTCTTGGGAAATTAAACCCGCTTGGATGGAGGTACGAAAAATGTCGGAATTGAATATTGGAATTGCTGGCGTTGCCGGCAGAATGGGAGTGATGATCCTTAAAGATATTCTTGGTCGGGACACGACAACGGTTGCGTCTGGGTTAGTTCGAACCGGCAGCAACTTGGTGGGGAGCGACCTTGGCGCACTTGCATCGATCGAACCCATCGGAGTAGCTATAACAGACAACCCAAAAACATGTTTTGCCAATGCAGATGTTGTGGTCGATTTCTCGCTTCCAGAAGCGATAGAAGAGTTAGCCGAGGCAGCGATCGATGAAAAAAAACCTTGGGTGGTGGGAACTACCGGTCTTTCCAAGAAGGAAGAGGCTATTTTACGAGGTGCAAGCGAAAAAGTGCCGGTAGTGTTTGCTTCGAACATGAGCCTTGGTGTAAATTTGTTGTTTGCGCTCGTTGAGCAGGTTGCACGATCGCTGGACGATAACTTCGATATAGAGATATTGGATTTCCATCATAAACACAAAGTTGACGCGCCATCCGGCACAGCTTTAACTCTTGGGGAAGCTGCAGCAGTAGGAAGAGGAATTGATTTTAAATCAAGTGCTACCCTTTCCCGAGAAGGTGTTGTAGGCGCAAGGGCAAAGGGGGAAATCGGTTTCTCCGCACTTCGAGGCGGGGCGGTTGTTGGAGAACACGCGGTGATGTTTGCAAGCGCAGGCGAGCGACTAGAACTACATCACAAAGCAAGCGACAGAAGTATTTATGCCGCAGGCGCCGTTACAGCTGGTCTATGGGTAAGAGATAAACCCACTGGGATGTATTCAATGAAGGATGTTTTAGGAATAAAAACCTAGGTTTTTATTCTTAGGCGTCGATTATTTTGCTCGGAGTTTATGCAGTTCAAAGTTTAGGTATCGTTCCAGTTTGACCTTACTTTTCCAGTCTAAAAAACTAGCAATTTCGGAATACTTGTCGCGAAAGCAAACAATCAACTTACTCCTACCATACCTCTCGCCTATAAGTTCCACCCTGGACCAATATGTTGGCATATTGAACACATTTAAACACTTTGAATTTCGTATTTTCCGCACGGTTAGTTCTCCACCGTGTATATCAATCTCCTCCCAGTCTGCTTTATTAGAACTACCCTTCTTTAAAAAATAGTAAATTAATATGATATCAATAGCGAGAAATATTAGGACAGGCCACGCTCCTAAGAGGAGAAAACTACCTCCAATTATCCAGCTGAAAAATACTAACAAGAAAAGCACTACCTTTGTTTCTGCTTTAAATAAAGTAACTTGCGGTTGTAGTCGTATAGAAATTTTATTGGGTACGGATGTATCAATATTACAGTTTGGGCTAAGGTCAAAATTCTCTTCCATTATTAATTCCTGAATTTCACATAGCATTGATCTGGAGACGCGGGATTACCCTCGGTGTCGCGTAAATCAACAAATTTTACACGTTTTGCTTGCTTGTTACCATATAGCACAACATCGAGAACGCACTTTTCTTTTTTGAATTGTAAGGTTAGACTTTGCCGTTCCTGACGAATTAACGATGCCGCCCCCAATTTTGCGGTCACTTCCTTTTGGCTGGCATCGATTAACTCATTTGGAGAAACACTCGAGATTTGAATTCTGTCTTCTTGGTGCATTACAGGCGCGGGACGTCTATTTGGGTCTTGAGAAGTCTTGCTAGTGGAAATTTTTAGCGTTTGTTTTTCAGTGCTAGGTGGAATGGCACCGGTTAATGTTTCTCTGCAACCGAAAATTACGATCAAGCAAGTGAGTAGGAAAATCTGTTTGAAGGCTTTCAACATCATTTACTGCCCGTTTTCTAAACGAACTTTGTGGTACAAATGTACCATAAAACCGGCGCCCAATAATGGCGTAGCTAAGTTTATCAAAGGGATCGTTGCGACGAAGGTAATTAGACCCCCGCCCAATAATATTTTTAGAAAGTAGCGTTTTCTGAGTTTTTGAGCCTCATTAACTGGGAGGTGCCTTTGAGCAACGTTCTCAAATAGCTCTCGACCGATTAAATAACCGTTGCCTAAATAGAAAATAACAAAGCTCAATCCCGGCAGTAACATACCGAGTGCGTAAAAGGGCAAAAGGCAAATATTAATAATCGTTGCTATTATTATAAGTGTAAGACCTGTTCTTATAGAGATCAGCAGAGGAACGCGATTGGTACCAATATTCTTTGGGTAATGCTTTTCTTCGATAATTGCGATTATTTCGTCCGAGAATAGACCGCCAATAACCATTATGGTGGATGGAAAAAACACAAAACCGATCAAGACTGTGAGTGCACCACCGATCCAGGGTAAAAATGTATCAAGAAAGCCAAATCCGAATAATCCAAACTTTTCTAAAAGGATCCAAGCCAATAAGCCACAAGCAAAAATGCTTACCAGAGATATCAGAACTGATTTGACTAATATTTGACGTAAAGATGGTTCAGATATTTGGGCAATTGTAATTAATGTAATTTTCAACATTTGCCGGCATCCAAAATCTAGAGGATCTTGTGTTTTATTTCATGTAAGTGTTTATAATAGAATACTGATTTAGTTTCTTTAAAATACAACGAAGTGGGATTATGTCCAGTGGCACGGGATCTAGATGTGATAGCAATCGGAAATGCCATTGTCGATATGATAGTGTCGTCTGACGATGATTTTTTAACTGATGTCAATATACAGAAGGGTGCGATGGAGTTAGTCGATAGCAAAAGAGCACGTTTCCTTGAAGAAAGAATGGTATCGCCCACCGTGACCTGCGGAGGGTCTGCGGCTAATACGATTGTCGGATTAAGTAACTTGGGCGCAAAATGTGGGTTTATCGGAAAAGTAAAAAACGATGGAGCTGGAAAACAGTTCAAGCGCAGCATGGAAGGTTTGAATATAACATTTGAAACTCCTCCTAACATGGAGGGGGAGCCGACCGCAAAATGCCTTATATTCGTGACCCCTGATGCTCAACGTTCAATGAATACTTTCTTGGGGGCAAGCACAGAACTACAACCTTCAGATATTTCTAAGGATTTTATTGACCGGAGTAAAATTCTCTATCTAGAGGGTTATCTGTGGGATCCCCCTAACGCGAAAAAGGCCTTTCTTGAAGCTATAAAAATGGCTAAAGCATCCGATACAAAAGTAGCTCTTTCACTTTCCGATGCGTTTTGCGTAGATCGTTATCGTTCCGAATTTCTTGATCTTGTCAGAACGCACGTGGATATACTTTTTGGCAACGAGACAGAGCTATTATCGTTGTATCAAACTGAAGACTTGAATGAAGCTACAGCATTAGTAAAAAATGACTGCGAGATAGTGGCTGTAACGAGAGACTCGAGAGGGTCAATTGTCATCGAAAATAGGCTCGCTTTTGAGATAGCAGCTCAGAAAATAGATACTGTTATAGATACGACTGGGGCAGGAGATCTTTACGCATCGGGTTTTCTTTACGGAATGACAAGGGAAATGGATATACAGCAGTGCGGTAGACTAGGGGGCCTTGCTGCCACATCAATAATTACGCAGTTTGGCGCAAGACCCGAAGAAAGTTTAAAACCTCTCATCGACAGAGTAGCTGTGCCTAATTAATACGATGGTTAACATTTACTCGTCTTTAGTCAAGTATCTCTTGCCCTATTTCCAGCGTAAATTACTTATTATTCTATTCCTTGGATTTTTGAGCGGGCTTCCCCTTCTCCTATCATTTGGCACACTTAGCGCATGGTTGCGTGAAGCTGGCGTCGACAGATCAACCATTGGTCTATTCGCCCTGGTTGGCTTGCCCTATGCCCTTAAGCCCATCTGGGCTCCTTTGATAGATGGTCTGAAATTGCCATTTGTTACAGCGCTTCTGGGCCGTCGTCGTGGCTGGCTTATCGTGTCTCAAGTTATGTTACTTTTTGCTATCGTAAATTTGGCATTCAGCGACCCCTTGAACGCTCCGATATCAATGGCTGTTTTCGCAGTGCTTGTAGCTTTTTTTTCCGCAAGTCAGGATATTGTAATCGATGCGTACAGGATTGAAATCCTTGAGGAAGAGCAGCAGGGCATGGGAGCAGCGATGGTAACTTATGGTTATCGTGCCGGAATGTTAATGGCGGGAGCCGGAACGCTTTATTTAGCAGACTACTGGTCTTGGACCCACGCCTATTTAATTATGGGCCTAACCATAATAACAGGCAGTTTATTAGTCTTATTTAGCCCTGAACCAGACGCAATGGAGAACCCTACTGGTCACAAACTGGGTTTGGGTGGTTGGATTTACCAATTTGTGGCTAGACCATTTCTTGATTTCAGTTCTCGCCCCGGTTGGGTGCTGATATTACTATTTATTGTGACCTTCAAACTAGGCGATGCGTTCTTAAGCGTGATGACTAACCCTTTTTATATCGATCTAGGTTTTTCAAAAAGTGAAATAGCTGAAGTTACAAAGGTATTTGGTATAGTTGCACTTGGGGTGGGTTTATTCGTCGGCGGCATAATGATACAGAAGTTTGGTTTATTGGCCTCATTAATAATAACAGGTGTTTTGCAAGCAGTTTCAAATTTTGCCTTTGCTTATCAGGCGGCCTCCGGAAATGATATAGAAGTATTAATTTTCACAATAGCAATAGAGAACGTAACCGGCGGGATGGGTACTGCGGCGTTTGTGGCTTATCTCTCAAGTTTAACAAACACAGCCTTCACAGCCACACAATATGCACTTCTGTCTGCTTTCATGTCCCTAGGGCGCAACTTGTTGTCTTCGCCGTCTGGTTATGTTGTTGATGCGGTTGGATGGATTGAATTTTTTATAATATCTGTTGTGATTGCCATACCGGGACTAATTTTGTTGTTGTTCTTGATAAAGAGGTATCCCAATCATATAGGTCGGCGCCGGGAAACTTAGGTGGGTCGAATTATAAAAGCCAGCAAGCGTGATATAGCAGTTTTTCCTCTGCCATAAGTTTTGATATTTATGGCATCACTTTTAATGCTTTTTCGAAGAAGTTTACAGAACCAAAGTTTCCAGACTTTAGTACTAGACCTATTGTTGGATTTCCAATTGAGACAGTAGTCGGTACGCCAGGATCAATTTGTTCGCCTATCATAATCCCTTTAATGCCCAGATTAGATACTACAGCGCCAGCGGTTTCACCCCCAGCAACTACAATCCGGCGAAAACCATTTTGAACTGCGGCACTGGCGATTTTAGCCAGAGCATTTTCGACGATACTACTAGCAAGATCTCGTCCTAATCTTTTTTGTGCTTCGTTGACGGCATCTGGGGGTGCGCTTGCATATACTAAAATGGGCTCTTTTCCTTTTGCTTGGATAACCCAATCAACTGCATTATTTAATGAAGAATTACTTTCCGCCAGCTCAATAGGGTTCAGCTTAAGTGTGCGGTACCTTTTTGAAAATTCATTAACTTGGGCAAGCGTCATTTCCGAACAACTACCAGATAAAATAAGTTCTTTACCCAAAACCTTTGGTAATTTGTAAGCCGCAATTTTTTCTTTATGGTTTTTGCGCGATTTTAATTGGGATGGCAGCCCAAGCGCAATCCCAGAGCCGCCAGTAATTAACTTAAAATCTTTAACGGCCTCACCCAAAAAGTACAGATGTTCATCATTTAAAACATCAGTAATAGCTATCGCTACATCTTCTTTTCGAAGCTGATCAAAGGCTTTTCTGATTTCAGACGGTCCTCCTAAAATATCTGTATACTGCACCAAGCCAACTTTTTGCGATGTTTGTCGGCTAAGTGTAGAAACAAGATTACTATCTGTCATAGGTGTTAACGGGTGATATTTCATTGGGCTATCGGATAATAGCTTATCCCCTACAAACAGATGACCTTTAAATATGGTGCGCTCTGTTTCCGGAAAAGCAGGACAAGCAATTGTAAATGGAGTTTCTAAATCTGCCATCAAGGCATCAATAACCGGGCCGATGTTGCCATCATCCGTTGAGTCGAACGTAGAACAGTACTTGAAGAAAAACTTTTCTGCTCCAGCGCTTTTTAACCAGTTCAGTGCTCGCAGAGATTGTTCAATTGCTTCTTCTACTGGTATTGTGCGGGTTTTTAATGCGATGATTACGGCGTCTACTGAAGGGACAACATCACTTTTTCTTGGAGTTCCTAATAGCTGTATAGTTTTTAAGCCACCTTTGACTAGCATATTCGCCAGATCCGTCGCACCAGTGAAGTCGTCCGCTATGCAACCTAGCGTTATCGCCATCTCATTTACCTCGTAAACCAACTTTGATAAAAGTAGAAGGTACATTAGTCTGATACGGTATGACAAAAATTTTTAATTTTCACAGAAAAATAGGTTTTATTTAAGATGCCAAACTTTGCTGCAAACATTTCTATGATGTTTAAAGAATATGATTTTTTAGATCGTTTTGCTGCTGCCTCAAAATCTGGTTTTAAAGCCGTTGAATTCCTCTTTCCCTACGATTACGAGCCGGCGGTGCTAAAAGAAAAGCTTACAAGTTCAAATCTAGATTTAGCTTTATTTAATATCAGCCCCGGTGACTGGGAAAAGAATGAACGAGGATTAGGTTCAATCCCAGGGCGAGAGGATGATTTTGAAAAGGCAGTAGAAAGAGCGTTGGAATACGCTGATGTTCTTGGAAACACCCACATCCACGCCATGAGTGGGATTGTCCCAGAGCAAGGTAATCCCAAAAATCACAGAAATACATTGATTGAAAATTTAAAGCGAGCTGCACCAGTGGCAGAAAAACATGGCAAAGTGTTGATAATTGAACCTATCAATACGCGAGATATTCCTGGATACTTTTTGAATTATCAAAGTCAAGCAAGATCGATTATTGAGGATGTAGGATGTCAAAATGTAAAACTACAATTCGATCTCTACCATTGTCAGATTATGGAAGGTGACCTCGCGATACAGATGGAAAGGTTGATAGATATATGCGCTCATATGCAAATAGCGGGTACACCAGGAAGACATGAACCAAACATAGGAGAGGTAAACTACCCATATTTATTTCAATTGATGGACAAATTGGGATACACAGGCTGGGTCGGATGTGAGTATCGACCGAAGGGTACTACTGAAGAAGGACTCAGTTGGCTTCACGAAACATTTTCATAGGAAGAAGTTTGGGATGAACATTACGATAACAGGAGGTTCCGGTTTTCTAGGTAAGAAGCTCGCGAAAAGATTGCTAGCCGCTAACGAATTGGTTGGGGAAGACGGGGCTTCCTCGGCGGTGGAAAATTTAACTCTACTCGATGTTGTAGATCCACCGGAAGAGTTAAAAAATGATCCACGAGTGACAGTATTAACTGGCGATATCACCGATAGGGCTCTATTAGAGAAAGCCATCCCGCAATCGACAGATAGTATTTTTCATCTGGCGGCAATAGTCAGTGCAGGCGCCGAAGAGGACTTTGATCTTGGCATGTCAGTCAACCTTGATGCCACGCGAAATATCCTTGAAATATGTCGGGGGAATCGAACAAAGCCTAAAGTTGTCTTTGCAAGTTCTTGTGCCGGGTTTGGAGGCGACATGCCCAGAATAATTGAGGATATGACAGCACGAACTCCCCAAACGTCCTATGGAACGCAAAAGGTAATAGGTGAATTGTTGGTAAATGACTACTCTCGCAAAGGGTTTATTGATGGAAGAGCCCTGCGTTTTCCGACGGTTGTTGTACGACCAGGAAAACCTAATAAGGCCGCATCTACTTTCGCAAGTTCGATTATCAGAGAACCTCTTCAAGGGCAAACAGCTCTCTGTCCCGTTGCTCCAGAATCGAAAATGTTTCTCGCTTCGCCTAGGTCTATCTTACAAAATATAGTTCATGCGCATAATTTAACGGCAAATGAATGGGGATTTTCGAGAGAAACGACCCTGCCTGGGTTTACTATGTCTATTGGTGATATGGCAGAAGCTCTAAGGGTCTTTGCAGGTAAAGAAGTCGCCGATTTAATTCAGTGGGAACCGGATCCATTTATTCAAGAGATCGTTAATGGTTGGCCACCAGAATTTGATACCAGAAAAGCTAAGGATCTAGGTTTTATTCAGGATACGTCGATGGAGGCCGTTATTAAGGCTTTTATTGACGATGAATTGTAAGCAGTAACCCCCTGCAGCTAATCCAAATCCAACTTGGTTGTGACGGGGACATGATCGGATGGCTTCTCCCAACCTCGCATCTCCCGTAGTATAGACGCTTCATCGATAAAAGACTTCAAAGGAGGCGTCACCCAAATGTGATCTAATCTGCGTCCCCTGTCGGATGTACTCCAGTCTCGTGCTCTGTAACTCCACCAGCTATAAAGCTTTTTAGGTTCGGGGTGAATAAGTCTTGTAGTATCGATCCAGTTAAGCGTTTCTTGAAGCTGCGTTAGGCTCAGAGTTTCTATAGGTGTGTGTGATACGACTTTGATAAGTTGTTTATGAGACCAAACGTCCGATTCCAACGGAGCAATATTAAGGTCACCAACTAGGACTAATTTATCTGATTTTTTTCGGTTCGAACTAAACCAATCGGTCATTTCATTAATGAAATTGAGTTTGTGAGCAAATTTATCGTTTCTTTCGATGTCGGGCTCGTCGCCGCCTGCAGGGACGTAGAAATTGTGAATTTCGATATCGCCTGGGAAGGTAGCAGAAATATGTCTGCAATCTGACTGTCCCGTCCAATCAAGTGCCGATTCAGACACAAATGGAATTCGTGAGATAAGCGCTACGCCATTGTAGGCCTTCATGCCATTCACCGCGATGTATTTGTAGCTAATATCGCGGAAAGCATCGAATGGAAATAGTTCGTCCGGGCATTTAGTTTCTTGCAGGCACAGGACGTCAGGTTTAAATTGATCTAGCAATTTAAGAGCTTGTCCTATTCTGTGTCTAACGGAATTGATGTTCCAAGTCGTTATGCGCATGCTTTTCTCGTCAAATGTGTTTCATTTAATTAAACGACTTCAATTTCAGTTACCATATCTATTCTCTCTCAAGATCCTGCATTACTTTCTAAAGAGGCATCAAAGACGTCTTTTCAACCTGCTTATAAAGATCTGTGCGTTTATGTGAGCTGGAATAATTCGTCTCTGACACGTTTCAAATGCTCCAAATACGGTTGTCGGTGACTTAGAAACTTCCGACGCTCTAGTATTTGGCTGTTAATCTGATGGTTCAATCCAGCCCCATTAAGCTTTTTGCAAAAACTTTAGGATCGAATGCTCGTAAATCTTCTACATCTTCACCGACGCCAACAGCGTGGACAGGAAGAGCAAACTTTTCTGCGAGAGCAACAATTATCCCGCCCCTTGCCGACCCATCCAGTTTTGTGACTATTAAACCTGTTACATTAACTATTTCTCTGAAAGTTGCCACTTGACTGTGCGCATTCTGCCCTACTGTTCCATCCAAAACTAGAAGGCAGTTATGCGGTGCTTTGGGCAAGGTTTTTTGAATAACTCGAACTATCTTTGCAAGTTCATCCATAAGTTCCGCTCTGTTTTGCAGTCTGCCGGCAGTATCAATGATTAGTACGTCATGGTTATCATCGAGGCTTTTTTTGACTGCATCAAAAGCTACTGCAGCTGGATCAGTGCCTTGTGGTTGAATTATAACGGGTGTTTGTGTTCTCTCGCCCCAGACCTTGAGCTGTTCGATGGCGGCTGCTCTGAAAGTATCCCCGGCAGCTAGACATACTGATTTCCCTTCAGCTTTCCATTGTTGAGCAAGTTTTCCAATAGTTGTTGTCTTACCACTGCCGTTTACGCCGCAAACTAATATTACATGCGGTTTAAGGGATTGTTCGATTAGGATTGGTTTTGCCACCGGCTCGAGTATTAACTCTATATCGTTTGCAAATGTTTCTCTAACCTCCCGGTCTGATACGTGCTTGTCAAATTTATGCTCAGAGAGCGTTTTTACAAGACGGTTAGCTACATCCACTCCTAAATCAGAACTGATAAGTAAATCCTCGAGTTGTTCTAGCGTTTCTTCATCAAGCCGTTTTTCAGTAAAAATTCCTGTGATCCCAGAAACGACTTTACTGGAAGAAGCTGATAGGCCTTCCTTTAAACGACTAAGCCAACTCTTTTGGGTGTTGTCACCGCTCATAAGATTACGTAGCCTCTCCTACGATGTAGACCCAACTAACGTGTTGTCTTTCATAACATTATCAACTTTGGCTGTAACTATCTCTCCAGGTTTATGATTTCCGGATACTTTCATTGGGAAAAACTGGTCCGTATAACCTGTATCATTTTGCTCCAATAAAACAGTTTCATTTCCGCCAACTCTTTTACTGAGGTAGTCCGTTACTAACTCTGCCCCCGCTTCTCGCAATAATCTAGCTCGCATCTTTTTTGTGTTAGAGGTGACTTGAGGCATCTTTGCTGCGGGTGTGCCGATTCTAGCGGAGTAGGGAAAAATATGTAGGTGGAGCAGTTCCGCCTCAGAGATTAAATTAATGGTCTGCATGAACATTTCGTCTGTTTCAGTTGGAAAACCGGCGATTAAGTCGGCTCCCAGCACAATATCGGGTCTTATTTCCCGCAGCAGAGTGGAAAGTTTGATAACATCATCTCTTAAGTGACGCCGCTTCATCCGTTTCAAAATCAGATCGTTGCCTGCTTGGACACTTAAATGGAGACTAGGCATTAGTCTTTTTTCATTCGCTATCAGGTCCAGTAAATCTTCATCTATTTCACTGGGGTCCACAGAAGATAGCCTCAATCTTTCTATGCCGTCCACATTTTTCAGAAGTCGTTTTATCATCGTTCCAAGTCGGGGTTGGCCAGGCAAATCAGGTCCATAAGACGTAATGTCGACACCCGTCAAAACAAATTCTTTATACCCATTTTTAATAAGCAACCTGAATTGCTTAACAATTTCTCCTATTGGTACCGATCGACTATTACCACGGCCGTAGGGAATTATACAAAAAGTGCACCTATGGTCGCATCCTTGTTGTATTTGTGCGAAGGCCCTGAATCGTCCTTTGAAACCGGCGACCATTTGTGGTGCAGTCTCTTTTATGTTCATAATATCGTTAACAATTACCCGTTCATTCTGAAGTCTTGACCAAATATGCGGGTTAAGCTTCTCCTCATTGCCAATAACGTGGTCAACTTCAGCCATCTGCTCAAATATGTTTGGATTTATCTGCGCAGCGCAACCTGTGACTATTATCTCAATATCTGGATTTTGTCTGCGCTCTTTCCTTATGGATTGTTTAACTTGCCGAACAGCTTCGGAAGTAACTGCGCAAGAATTGAAAACCACACGTGCCACATTGTTTTCGGATGGTAGATTAGCCTCGATAATTTTCGATTCGAACGCGTTTAGCCGGCAACCAAATGTTTCAACCTTGTTTTTCATTATGCTATTCTTCGTCATTAAATCCAAGAAATGTAGCGAGTCGCTCCTAAAAGCAACTTTTTTATTTTTAAGATAAATTTACAGCTATAGGGAAAAGTGCCCATTAAAGCTAATTTCAGTGGGTCCAGTCATTGATATTCTATTATTAGCCTTCCACTCTATTAAAAGCGTTCCGCCGTCTAGCACTATATCAGCTTTTCGATTGGTTAGCCCTCTTGATGCTGCCGCCACTAAAACTGCACAGGCACCAGATCCGCAGGCAGCGGTTTGGCCAGCACCTCTCTCCCACACCCTTACTCTAACTTTATTTTTATTCTCCACCGTTGCAATCTCGACATTTGTTTTATTGGGGAACATTTCGTGGCACTCTATTTCGGGCCCAATTTTTTCTAATTCAAATAACTCGCAATTTTCACTAAAAAGAACAGCGTGTGGATTTCCGATGTTCACACAAGTAAATATCTCATAGGGCATGTTTCCCAAAACCAAGTCTCTTGTATTAGCTTCTCGAGCTAGCGGTATTTTATGCCACTCGGTACTGGGTTCACCCATGTCGACCGTTATATCTCCTGTCTTCGTTCTCTCGCAAATAAGCAGTCCACCAACAGTTTCTACGCGGATTGTATTGGTTTGTCTTTTGCTCATTATTAGTGATGCAATGCACCGCGTTCCATTACCGCAAGCTTCGGCGCTACTGCCATCTGGATTTTTAATATCAAGAAAAAGGTCGCCGTTGCAGCGAGCAGGCTCAATCGTCAGCAGCTGATCAAAACCAATACCCCGTCGTCGATCTGCTATTTTTTTTATAGAGGGCTCGGATAACTTAAACTCTAATGCTTGGTTATCGATAACAACAAAGTCGTTGCCCAGTCCGTGCATTTTGGTAAATGGGATTTTCATAACCAACTTATAAAGTTTTTTTTGCTGGTAGCCAATCTACAAGTGTAGTTAGTATGCCACGTTTGTTGATTATACGATCAAAGTCAACAAGCTGAACGAAAATGGGAAGAGGAGAAATCAAGTGATTGTCGTTGAACAAAAGGATCTCGAAGGCCTTGTAGCGAAAATGATTCAGGCAGTTGGAAGTGACGAGATCGAAGCAAAAGTCGTTGCGGATAATTTAGTTGAGGCAAATCTTATGGGGCACGACAGTCACGGTGTTGGGCTTGCGCCCAGGTATATGGGCCATGCGATAATGGGCACGCTAACTCCCGGTGCAGAAGCAACCACAATCACGGATAATGGCGTTTATCTTCTTTTGGAAGGCAATATGGGGTACGGGCAAATTATAGGCCGTGATGCGATGCATCTTGGGATAGAAAAGGTAAGAGAAACTGGCGCTGCAATTGTTGGACTGCGAAATGTTCATCACCTCGGTAGAATCGGTGCTTGGGGTGAGATGTGTGCTAGTGCGGGTTTTATCTCAATTCATTATGTTAATGCCACAGGCCATAAGCCTTACGTAGCTCCGTTTGGCGGATATGAGGCGAGATACTCTACTAATCCCTACTGTACAGCTATCCCCGCAACCGAAAAAACTCCTATGTTGGTTCTAGATATGGCTACAAGTCGCGTTGCGCAGGGTAAAGTTAGGGTCGCTCATTACGCAGAAAAACCAATGCCAATGCCAGATGCTTTAGTGGGCCCTAATGGAAAACTCACGACTGACCCGGGAGTTATGTTCAGAGAACCTATGGGAGCCCTCTTGTCATTCGGCGAGCACAAAGGCTACGGGTTAGCACTTTTGTGTGACATTTTGGCTGGTGGTTTGGGTGGTGGAGGAACAGCTAGACCAGAATTAAATACAGGCGAAACAATTAGAAATAATATGCTGACAATCATCATAGATCCAGAGCAATTTAATTCTGGTGTATCCTTTAGTGCCGAGTTCGATAGTTTGGTTCAGTTTGTCAAATCCGGTCAGCCAGCAGAAGGCTTTGATAAGATAAGAGTTGCTGGCGAACCAGAACAAGAGACTATGACTGAACGAAAAATAAACGGTGTGCCAATCGACACAAATACCTGGGAGGAAATGATTAAGTTAGGTTGTGAAAATGGACTGGCACCCAATGATTTTGATTCTGTAGCGAAGCCAATTGTATAATGAAAACGGTATGGGACTGAATCGTTGCGAAGGAATAGCTAAAGCATCGTCGAGAATAAGTTGACTAATTCCTAATTTCAGACTAATTTCCCGAAATTTCCGGCAATATTATCGCTGGGGGCCTAAATGGTCTACGTCCGTCCTCGAGTTTCGAGCACGGGCGTCAAGGCGTTTGGTGGAATTTCTATCGTCTAACCCGATAAGAGGGCACACAATTGTTTGAGGCGTTATCCGGCAGATTAGGCAAAGTTTTTGATCGCTTGAAGGGAAAGGGTTCTCTTAGCGAGAGTGATGTTAACGCGGCAATGCGCGAGGTAAGGATAGCTTTGCTTGAAGCGGATGTCGCAGTTGACGTTGTAAAATCATTCATAGAAGGCGTTAGGGAACGAGCGATCGGTCAAGAGGTCACGAAATCGGTAACACCTGGTCAGCAGGTCATTAAAATCGTTAACGATAATTTGATAGCGATATTAGGGAAAGAGCCGGTTTGGATAGAGCTTAATGCTGTTCCCCCAGTGCCGATATTAATGATTGGTCTTCAAGGAAGTGGTAAGACTACTACCGCGGCGAAAATTGCATCCCGTTTAACACGGCGAGATAAGAAAAAGGTTATGATGGCGTCCCTAGATGTTACTAGGCCCGCTGCTCGGGAGCAACTTAGGGTGCTAGGTGAGCAAATTGACGTTTCAACTCTTCCAATGGCAGAAGGAGAAACCTCCGTTTCAATTGCCAAAAGGGCAATGACCGCGGCTCGACTTCAAGGATACGACGTGGTCATTCTTGATACTGCAGGAAGAGTGACAATCGATCAGGGTTTGATGGACGAAATCAAGCAAATTAGTGAAATCACTAACCCGGCCGAAAAAATATTGGTGGCGGATGCACTCACGGGCCAAGATGCGGTGACCACAGCCAAAAACTTTCATCAAAACGTTGGTGTTACAGGAATTGTTTTGACACGGATGGATGGCGATTCCCGGGGTGGAGCTGCCCTATCGATGCGGTCTGTTACAGGAGTACCGATTAAGGCCGTTGGTACTGGCGAGAAGTTAGAAAACTTGGAAGATTTTCATCCGGATCGTGTTGCGGGCCGGATTCTTGGTATGGGAGATGTTGTAAGTTTAGTAGAAAAAGCTGCGGAAACAATTGAAGTTGAAGAAGCGGAAAAAATTGCTTTAAAAATGCAAAAGGGGCAGTTCGATTTCAATGACATGCTAAAACAATTACAACAAGTGTCCAAAATGGGCGGACTAGGGGGCGTATTAGCTATGCTTCCGGGTGTTGGAAAGTTACAAAAACAGATGGCTAGTGCGGGTGTGGATGATAAATCAATAGCACGACAAGTTGCTATTATACAATCGATGACGGTACAAGAGCGAAAATCACCAAAACTACTTAATGCTTCGAGGAAAAGGCGAGTTGCGTCAGGGTCCGGTACCACGGCACAAGAAATAAACAGGCTTTGTAAACAGCAGATGGAAATGGCTCGGATGATGAAAAAAGTTGGCAAAATGGGCGGGCTAAAGGGCCTTGGCAGTTTATTTGGAGGGGGTGATCCAATGCAACCTGGCTTGGGGCAAGGATCGAACCTAAAAATACCCGAAGGACTAATTAACCAGCCAGGACAAAATTTCCCAGGCCTACCTAGCTTACCAAAACCCCCAACAAAACGTTAACTTTAAAATTTAATCATTAAGAAGGAAACAAATTACTATGGCTTTGAAGATTAGATTAGCTAGAGGTGGAACCAAAAAAAGACCGTTCTATAGAGTTGTTATAGCGGAGAACACCGCACCTAGAGATGGCAGTTTCATAGAAAAAATTGGCACCTACAACCCAATGGTTGGTAAAGATCATCCTAATAGACTGACCATCCAAGAGGATCGAGTGAAGTATTGGCTTTCAGTAGGCGCGCGACCCACGGACAGAGTACATAAATTTTTAGCTAATCTTAACCTAATGCCAGCTTTTGCGTACAACGAACAACCGATAAAGTCAGCGCCGGGTAAAAAGCGTTTAGAACGAGAAGCAGAACAAAAGGCAGCTGAAGAGGCGGCGAAGGAAGCAGCAGCAGAAGAAGCTCCAGCAGCAGAAGAAGCAGAGAAAACAGTAGAAGAGGAAAAATAAATACAGAATTTATTAGAAGGTGGACGTCTTTGTGTCTGAAGATCTCTGTTTAGGCGTTATCCTAGGGCCACATGGAATAAAAGGAGCTGTACGGGTAAAAAGTTTTACAGAAAAACCGGAGAGCATCGTTGAGTATGGAACCCTACATGACAAGAAAGGGAAGAGCTTCGATCTTCAATTAGAAGGGCAATCCAAAGGAGCTTTGATCGCCTCTATAAGAGGCATGACGACGAGGACCCAAGCAGAATTATTAAAAGGCACAGAATTACTTATTAAGAGAAACTTGCTGCCTAGCACTGATGATGGCGAATATTATTACGCCGACCTGTTAGGGCTTAACGTTTACAACCGTGATGGCAAAAAAATGGGAGTAGTAAAAGCTATGCATAACTTTGGGGCCGGGGATATAGTTGAGGTGGTGATAACTGAAACTGAAAAGCCGGTATTAATTCCGTTCAACAATAACACAGTTCCGGATATCGACTTTGTTAAACAGGAAATGATCGTTGAAATCCCATTAGGCTTGCTAGATTAGATTAAAAGGCAAATTGATAGAAATAATGTTTTCGAAAAAGTCATATCGAGTTTGGACTGCAGGAGTAGTCACGTTATTTCCACGAAGTTTTCCGGGTGCGCTGGGATTGTCGATTTGTGGAAGAGCGCTAGACCGTGGCATATGGGCACTGAAAACTCTGGACATTAGGGACTTTGCGGTTGATAGACACAAGACAGTAGACAGCTCTCCGTACGGTGGAGGTCCGGGGATGGTGTTAAGGCCTGACGTATTAGATAGAGCTCTGGAGGCGGTGTCGGATGTTCCGGGGCGGCGGATTTGCCTCTCACCGCGTGGGCGACGATTTGATCAAGCCTTTGCCAAAGAACTAGCGCATGAGCCAGGAGTTGTGCTAGTTTGCGGCCGTTATGAAGGTATTGATCAGCGAATTATAGAGGTCCGAGAAATGGAAGAGGTCAGTTTGGGAGATTTCGTGCTTACGGGTGGTGAAATAGCGGCCCAAGCTTTGCTGGATGCGACAGTAAGACTGTTACCCGGAGCAATAGGTTCAGAGCAGGGACTAAATGAAGAAAGTTTTGAAGATGGCCTCTTAGAGTATCCGCAGTATACGTACCCGAAAATCTGGGAAGGACGGCCGGTGCCAGAAGTTCTTCTGTCGGGGAACCACAAAAAGATAGCCGAATGGAAAAAACAGCAATCAGAACTGGTTACACGTAATTTTCGTCCGGATCTCTGGGAGGCTTATGAGGGTGTAAAAGCTCAAACTTAGATAGTGATAAAAGATTAATAAGGTAGATATGGAGTAGAACTGATGAATATAGTTGAAGAAATAAATAAAGGGGAAATGGAGAGGATCTCTCAAGAGCGGCCCATTCCAGAATTTGCACCAGGTGACACGTTGAAGGTGCATGTTAAGGTTGTGGAGGGAACGCGTGAGAGAGTTCAGATTTTTGAAGGTGTTTGTATTGCAAGAAAAGCAAACTCAATAAACTCAAACTTTACCGTCCGTAAAATTTCCTATGGTGAGGGAGTTGAGCGGATATTTCCTTTGTACTCGCCCAGAATTGACAAGATAGAGGTAGTGCGACGGGGCAAGGTGCGTCGAGCTAAACTATATTATCTTAGGGATCGTAGAGGTAAGTCTGCAAGGATTGCCGAGAAAATTGATCGATCAAGCAAGAAAGCAAGCTCTGAGTAAACTGAGTTTAAAAAACCAAAACAGGGGCATCCAATCGTAGCTGGTCGCTCATTAGTAATAGATTGAGAACGTGCTTCGGTGCTGGAAACACTTTAAAGGGATAAATCGTTTGTTCAAGCTTGTCAGAAAGTTCAGACCCCCAGTTGGTCAAATTATGGGGAAAATGTAAGATGGCTAAGCCAAGAACTTTATTCGATAAAATTTGGAATGCTCATCTGGTTGATGTCCAAGCCGATGGAACCTGCTTAATTTATATAGATAGGCATATAATTCACGAGGTTACCACACCGCAGGCCTTTGAGGGTTTGAGACAAGCAGGAAGAAGTGTTCGTCGAACTGACTTGACCCTGGGGGTAGCTGATCACAATACACCAACGACTGACCTCTCTTCTGGAATACAAGAGGAAGACTCTCGTATCCAAGTTGAAACATTTGAGGAAAACGTAAAGGCCTTTAAGGTGCCATATTTTGGTCTTGATGATCCACGAAGAGGTATTGTACACATTATAGGGCCGGAGCAAGGGTTCACGTTACCGGGCATGACGATGGTTTGTGGAGACAGCCATACTGCAACACACGGAGCTTTTGGTGCACTGGCGTTTGGTATAGGAACATCAGAAGTAGAGCATGTTTTAGCAACTCAAACTCTCATTCAAAAACCTGCAAAAAACATGTTGGTTGAGGTCGGCGGTGAGTTATCTTTTGGTGTGACTGCAAAGGACCTAATTCTAGCTATAATTGGAAAAATTGGCACGGCAGGTGGAACTGGACATGTTATAGAATTTGGCGGTAGTACGATACGTGGTCTTTCAATGGAAGCGCGAATGACAGTTTGCAACATGGCGATAGAGGCCGGCGCTCGCGCTGGTATGATAGCGCCGGATGAGACGACCTTCGAATATCTGAGAGGAAAGCCTATGGCGCCAAAGGCGGGTGGTTTTGAACAGGCCCTTCAATTTTGGAAAACGTTACCGTCTGACCCGGGAGCATTTTATGATACGCGCTGCTCTCTTACGGCTTCTGAGATAAGTCCTCAGGTTACCTGGAGAACAAATCCCGAAGAAGTAGTTTCTATTACGGGTAATATCCCACGACCTGAAGATATAAAAGATCCAGCGAGAAGATCAAAAACAGAGAGGTCAATAGAATATATGGGACTGACCCCTGGTTCACCAATATCGGAATTAGAGATCGATAGAGTTTTCATTGGTTCTTGTACTAATGCGAGGATAGAGGATCTGCGGGAAGTAGCCAAAATTGCAAAAGGTAAAAAGGTGGCTGAATCGGTTCATGCGATGATAGTGCCGGGCTCAGGGTTGGTTAAGCTTCAAGCAGAGGAGGAGGGTCTTGTAGAGATTTTTAAAGAAGCAGGCTTTGACTGGAGGCAGGAACCGGGATGCTCAATGTGTCTAGCAATGAATGCGGATAAATTACAACCAGGTGAGCGCTGTGCATCGACCTCTAATAGAAACTTTGAAGGAAGGCAGGGTCCTGGTAGTAGAACACACCTTGTAAGTCCTGCGATGGCCGCTGCTGCTGCTATACGAGGGCATTTAGTAGACGTAAGAGAATTTTAAAGGTAAGACTATGGAAAAATTTACAAAGCTCCGTGGCGTAGCTGCTCCCTTTAATATGATAAACATAGATACGGATAAAATTCTTCCCAAACAATTTTTGAAAACCATAAAACGATCTGGTTTGGGAAAACACTTGTTTACGGAACTTAGGTACATGGACGACGGGTCAGAAAACCCAGAGTTTGTTTTAAATAAACCAAGCTATAGAGATTCAAATATAATTGTAGCAGGCGATAATTTTGGATGCGGCTCGTCCCGGGAACATGCACCATGGGCCCTGTTGGATTATGGAATAAAATGT
>Ga0160422_10000136_pt1 | contig 41329 bp, 53 predicted proteins | sample Fk160mmetaG_FD_108192 | JGI IMG/M metagenome (GOLD analysis project Ga0160422, IMG submission 108192) | Marine microbial communities from the Central Pacific Ocean - Fk160115 60m metaG | ecosystem: Environmental > Aquatic > Marine > Oceanic > Photic zone | place: The Central Pacific Ocean... | reverse complement strand
CTTGATTTATCTTTTTCTAAATTAATATAATACGTGTTAAAGTTCATGAATTATATTAATATATTTTTATATTTAAAATCCTCCTGGGAAACGTACAAGATTGGCACCAATACCAAATCCGGCGCCCGTTCGCGCAGTTTCTCCCATAGATGGAATGTATGTATCTAAAATGGAGAATGTTGCCGCAGCGGTTAATGCAATAAGACCAATTTCATCTAATTTTAACGAAGCTTTTGGAATAGCATAGCAAGCAATCGCAACCATAAGACCTTCAACAAGGTATTTGATAACACGTTTTAACACTTCTTGGAAATTTAAGTTCATGCTGTAATTTTTATAATATATAATAAGAAAAAAAATATATAAAGTTTTATGATTTAAAATAAATATAATGGCTAAACTAATCGATTTGTTGGATGAAGATAAACCGATTGCCGAACAAAAATTCACTTGTTTGTCTTTTATATCTCCTGAAAAAATTATTGAAAATAAGAATGAATTTTTATTTCAAGAATTTGCTAAACAATATCATTTTAATAAAAGTGCTGAATTATTGACAAAATATTCCAATTATTTGTCTTTTAAATATGGAATTGATAATGACGAAATTGTAAAAGAGCTACATCAATTTGTTGAATCCGAAACCGAAGACATGCACAATGATGTACGAGGAGATTATCAACAATTTGTAGATAAAAATGAAGAATCATTAGAACAACAATATCGTGAAAAAAACGGATTTCAAACTTCTGTTCGAGGTCTTAAAGTTCGTGGAGTATTTCCAAGTCAAGAAGAAGCAGAACTTCGTTGTAAGATGCTTCGTGAAGCGGACCCGAATCATGATGTATACGTTGGCCCAGTTGGACTATGGGTACCCTTTCATCCGGATGCTTATAAAACTGGTAAAGTTGAATATTTAGAAGATGAATTAAATCAACTTATGCATGAAAAAAATAAAAATGAAGAAAAAGCTAAACTGGCATTTGATACCCGTGTTAAAGAATCTAAATTAAAAGCGATTGATGAAAATATGAAAACCGCACAGGAACATGGTAATAAACTGACGCAAACTATTAATGAAAAAGGAGAGCTAGTAAGTATTGAAAATATGAATACAACGGAAAAACATTTAGGCGTAGACGCAACAATTGAAGACATTCAAAATGTCTTGTTTAAAGGTGATGATATTGTGACGACAGAAACCGATCATGGTTTAAGTCAGTTACAAGAAAATTTAAAAAAGGATGATGAAGAAGTTAAAAAAGAATCTTAAAAAATTGAATCATATATTTGATATTTACAATGTATATAAAATATATGGCTCCTAAAAAACAAAAATGTGGCGTTTGTGCCAAAAAGCATTTGATTTCGTTTCATTGTTCACACTGTAATGGAGACTTTTGTATGAATCACAAAATGCCAGAGTTTCATGAATGTGTACATGAATTTAAAAAAAAAGATTCATTTATTCTTGAAAAATGTGTACCTATCAAAATACAAAAAATATAACAATACTATAATATGTCATTACCACCCATTTTAGAATTAGAACAATTGGATAATACATTAACATCACTTGAACCAATCGAAGATTCTAATGAAAGCAATAGTGACACAACAAATTATAATATAAAAATGTTAAGTCAAGCAATAAGAGACCAAAATACGACTGATGTAAATACATATTTGTTAAAGTTAATAGAACAAGATTCGGATGACTTAACATCATTATTTAGTAAAAACTTAATTGATTTATTCTTTTATACTGTTTTATTAGAAGCAAACAGCCTTTCTGATGATAAAGAAAGTGAAGATGGTGTTGATTATTTTCAAAATGCATATACAAGTATAAATGCTATAATAAATAATACTAGTCTAGTTGGTCAATTTCCATTCACATATGGTATTGGGAATATTGAAAGCAGAAATTATACGTTTATAATCTATATATTATATGAAATACTGTATAAGAATCCAAATGATAATGATACAGCAACAACAAATATTTCAGAAATTATTACTAATTCTATTTCAAATATCATTGATGATGTAATTACGATATTTGAAAATTTTACAGAATCCGTTTTTAAAAATATTATTGTGAAAGGAATACAACGTATAGGTGATAATCTAGAAGATGAAACAGTTGAAACATATGTAAATGAAATATCCGTAAATCTTAGAACTACAATTATAAACAATTCCGATAATATTAAAACATTTTTTTTAAATTTGTATAATTCGCTTACAAGTTTAGACGATACAGATACTATATTACATTTATATGTTTCCGCTATTGTAAAAAGTATTCAAATTGTCGGTTCATCCGTTTTAAATTTTTATCAAATCAATAAAAATATCGTAGAAACATTAATATCACAACAAAATAGTGGTCGAGATACAGGTGAAAATGTCTCGTTTACTGATACCACATATGAAGAATTTAAAATGAGGAGAAAAGCAGAATATTTAAAACATGATCCACTTAGAAGAAAAAATTATCAACAAAGTAGAAATTATCTTACGAAAAAAAATGATTATGCTCGAATTGCAAAATCATCAACAACCAAATATAGAAAAATGACCAACAATAAGATTAAAGAAATTAAACCAGTATTTGATACGATTCGTCGCGCACGTAGAAGCGGAAATATAAATAATGACAATTTATCTACTATTTTAAATAATTCACAATGTAGTAATACTATAATTCTTTCAAATCCAGGTACAAATTCAGGTATTTATAACAGCCGTACAATGTTATTTTTAAACCCATCTATTCGTTTTCATTCATCTCTTTAAAACCCACATTGGTCAGATGCTAATTTTGGTATTAAACAATCATCAATTCGTTCATATACATCTCCGGATTCACACACATCTCCTGCATAAGCTTCTACACATTGTCTCATATTTTCATCTGTTCCAATATAACAATATCCATCTTTGTTTACTACCGTAGATTTACTGTATTGTTGCTTAATAGAAGAAATTGTATCAGTTTGTTCCTTTATTTTTTTTTCTTTTTCCTTTACCTTATCGCTTGATGACTTCTTTTCTTCTAATAATTCTTTCATTTTTTTTTCAAGATTGTCCTTATTTTTTTTTTCTTCTTTGATATTTATTTCAAGCTCTTTTATTTTATTAATATGTTCTGGATTTTCAAAAATAGATTGGAAAAAAGATTTTATATCATCTAAAAAGAAATAAATGAATCCACATGCAATAACAATTAATAAAAAAATAAAGAAAAAAACACCTAAACCACTAGAACTATTGGAACTATTGGAACTATTTGTCATAATTGGTTTTATTACATTTGATGCAGCGCTTGTAGTTGCCTTTGCTGTCGCTACCGCAGTCGCAGCCGCCGCACCTGTATTAAAAGATAAATTAGTATTTCCTTTATTTGAATTAGCATTTCCAACTTTATTTGAATTCGCATTTCCAACTTTATTTGAATTCGATTTTGCTTTAATTGAATTCATATTGTTCTGAATCGATTTATTAAAATCATGAATATTTTTTTTGAATGAGCTATTGTTATTATTTGTTCCATAAACTTCCTTTACTGTGTTTTTTAATGTATTCTTCATATTATATTACGTTTATAAATTATTATAAATATTTTTATACAAATCTATTTTTTTTTCATGTTTTGTTTGAGGCACTTCAATGTTTTCACTGACCTCGTGTTTTTTAATTTGATCAAATATAACATTTAAATTTTCTTCAAGATTACTTAATGTCTTTTTTTCTTTCAATATATCGGTTTTAAAATCAATCGTTTTATGTAATAATAACAATTCAATACAATGATATATCATATGAATTCGATTCTTATTACATGAAATACTATATCGCGTTGAAAATAATTTACTAATAATAATAATAATTTCATTTAAAATTGGATTTGAACATTCTTTACTACATTTTATTAATATATCCCATATAATCCAAATTATATTATTTGATAATTTTTCATTTTTACAAGTATATATATGTCTTGGATAACAAAGTATAATTTTCTTTTTCTTTCTACATAATGTATCATATTGAATTATCCAATTAATCCAAAAATGAATATCTGTTTTTTGCTTGGTTTCTCGTAAATGATAAATAAGTTCATTAAATGGAACAATGTATTCTTTAGGGTCATTTGGGAGCCATATATAATTAATATATTCTACATTTGGAGCTTTCAAATTTTCATACAAATTTTCGATTTTAAAATCAAATTTATAGGTAAGATCATCTAATATAGTATATTTTTGCGATTCACATAACACTAATGTAATAGAACCAAATAAAAGTCTACTATTCATATCATTACGCAATTTTAGGTCATCTCCATATGATTCTGATAATTGTTTAAAAGATTCATATTTTTTATATATAAACAAAGGAAGTTTGGGATTATAAGAATGAATAAATTTACTCATTAATGTAAAATACACATTCCATAATTCAATTAACATATTGCTACATAACAATTCACATGTCCAGAAAAATGCTTCTTCGTGTTTACTATAATAAATGGATAATGTAAGTTGTTTACATACTTCGTTTTTTTTATAATTTGAAAATGTGGCGGTTTTAAATACTTTTCGGTTGTCTTTTATAGAAATCATGTATATACTTTATATAAATGTTTGAAAATTTTGTTGTAAACTCATGAAATAATATAATACATTAATATAGAAATGAATATATACGAAATATTGATTGTTCTTCTTATACTTAGTTATATGTTTTTCTATTATAAACAACATTATTCTAAGGAATCATTTGAAAATCAAGCAGTCGATTATTATACGGATGCTTATTCATATGAAGACATTTACGATGATTTATACAGTTTTATTTATGATGATTTATTTTATCATGAATATTATTATACACAATTATGTAATATTATGATTGACTACATGAATCATGTGTATAATAATCATTTATGTATTGGAATTAAACATGGTGGTCATATCAATCATTTACTAAACAATAATTTTAAAACAACCTCTATTTCAAAATCAAAATCGGTTGTTCAAGTGTGCAAATATCATTATAAAGATTATTCATATGATTATATTCATAATTTTGAATCAAACCCGTATATATTTGACGATAATACATTTACACATATATCGCTTATTGACAATGAATTATATTATTTGAATGATATTCAGGGATTTTTCTATAACTGTAATAAATGGTTAATGTTAAAAGGATATTTATTTATTTTGTATTATCCATATAAATCCGATTTAATCAATGGATTTTTAAAGAAAAACGAAAATAGCAGTGTTCGAATGAATACGGTATATACAAATACATTTCGAGAATTTTCAAATAACGACGAAGTATCCTTAATTGAAAATATAAAAGATCGTAAAAAGAATCGTAAAAATAAACATTCTTTACATTTTTACAAAGAAGACTATATTAAAACATTAGCAAGAGAATATGACTTTCATTTAATCAGTATTGAACCTTTAACCTCTTATGAAAAGATTATGATTTTTCAAAAACAATAAGAAACAAATATGATAAATTATAAAATTGAAAAGTATATATTTGTTGTAACCTATAAAGAAAAGGATGTTTCCTATAAATCTTCAATGTCCCGCAAGCGACGCAGAAAAATTAAAACATTATTATGATAATAAAGAAATATATACATATCCTAAAACCGCATCGGGTATGCCAGATATGCGCTCAACCATTAACCGAAATATGATTCAAAGTCTTCTTGTTACTCGTTGTTGTGATGAAATAAACATCAACTTTCATGAGAAACTTCAAAAAAAACATCAAAATATTGTGGAAGCAAAACGTTACACATACAATGGTGAACATGTAAATATGGAGCAATTGATTTCTAAATTGTTTAAGGAATATACACAAAACACGTCAAATGACGACCATAAAGCATTTATGAATCATATTCATATAGCATTATATGATATATTATGGCATTCTTCTATAGATTCTCTGAAATAACTTTCATATCTACTTCATCTTCGTCATCGTTTGAATCATATTCACTAACTTCTACTACGCCTCCGTTTTCATAGTTCTGCCTTGGAATATATACAATATGTCTATATAGAGAACAAATACACATACCCATGACAATTGTGAATACACCTGACACACATGATACATAAACAATATGATACACACTCATATTATATTGTTTTAATATTTATTTAACTTACTTTCATAATGAGTTATGATTATATCATATAATCAAATTCTTCACATTCGTATTGAAACCAACCACAAAACCACGAAACAATATAACGAGGAACCCATAAATTAGAATGATAAATACGATAAATATAAAATTCCATATATAAAGATTTTATTTATTTTTACACTTTAAAAATAAATCAACGTTTATATTTTCCAATTTTTACAAACGAGTCAAGAACATAAATCACAAAAATACCTAAAAAACAATATAATACGGTTTCTTCATTTTTTTGATTCGTACGTATATCTTTTTGTTCTTCAAACATTTCAATAATTCGGTTTAGTTTCATTAATAAAATATCATTTTGTTGCGGCGACGATATTTTATTTACATTTAAGTTATTTGATATTAAATAATCGGTATTGATATTTTCATTTTTATATGAATCTTGTTTGAAGTTTCCTTGAGCAATTTGTTTTTTTAAATCGTTTTCGTTTTCTTGATTGTAAAAATCAGCAAGAGTATCTTCATTTTCTTGTTTAATATTTGTATGGAGATTTTGTATAGTTTCTTCTTTTACTGCGGGGTTATTCATTTGAGGAATAACAGGAGTTTCTTTTTTTTTTGTCTCAATATTTTCATTTACCATAAAATCAACCGGGCTTGCATGAAATGCTAAACTCATCCCTTCTTAAATTAAAACGATAAAATTTTTTTCATATTTTAAATTATTTGTATATTTTAATGAAACAAGATAAAAAAAAACAAAAAAAGTCAACAAAATCAAATTCAGTTCTACAAAAAATAATAGAAAATATTTATGCATTGAATAGTAGTAAATTTTTTACAGGAATTGTTATGCTCACTTTGAATTTATCTTCAAAGTATGTTACTCTTGGATTAAGTACATCCCAAGAAGAATATTTAAAATATACGTTAGGTCGTCAAATATTGGTTTTTGCCATATTATGGATGGGTACAAGAGATATTATTGTTGCCTTATTATTAACATGTGTATTTATGGTATTTGCTGATTATTTATTTAATGATAACAGTATGTATTGTATTATTCCTTCTAAATATAGTCATAAAATAAAAGAACAAGATGATAAAAAGATATCCTCAAAAGAGATCAACGACGCAATTGATTTATTAAAACAAGCAAGACTTCAAAAACAAAATCAAAAACAAAATCAAAAAAGTGAATCCAATGATTTATATATATATAAAGGACTTTACAAGGAGAATTTTATATAATGATAAAGTAGTATGAATGTTGGAGATTTACTTACATTAGTCAATTCAAAGAAAGAAAAAATTAAAATCGAAGAACGCTTTGATTTACGATGTTATGATAATATTTTAAAAAGTATAAAAGGAAATACAACTATTTTACAAAAAATTATAAATCATTATAATTCAGAGTTTAATAAAGTACAAAATTATTCGATTAATGATATGAAACGAGACTTGTCTAAACTTATTCTTTATTTTAAAAAAGAACAAACAAATTATCAAGAAGATGTAGAAACCGATAAAGGAATGATAGAAGTTGGTTTTTTTTATGATGTTATTGGAAATAAAAAAAGAGAATCGAAAAAAAGTGGAGAAGCGCACGAATTAAGAGTAGAATATAATTTATATTCTTCTTATAGTAAAGAAGCCTATTTTAATGAATTAAAAAATTATATTATTGGAGATTTAACAACTAAAATCCAATCTAGTTTGAATATAAAGGTTTTATTAATTCAAATGGCATCTAAAAAGGATATATATATTCATAATTCAAAATCAAAAAAAATAGAAACACACAATAAAACAATTATTGATAAATTAGTTGAATATATTAAAACAAATAAACAATTTAATTTTATTTCCAATCAATCCATTATTCCACAATGGTTAAATATAGAATATAACATTAATAATATTGTATTCAAATCATTGTTTGAAAAAGTGAAAACAGAGTTTAAAGATGTTGAGTTTAATGAAAATAAAGAACGTTTTCGTTTTTTGTTATTTGTATTAAATATTTATCATTCCCATATTAATTTATACGAAGAACTAAAAATCGTTAAAGAAATACAAACTGTTGAACAATTATTCGAATTTTCGGTATATTATACAACAAAACATGATGAAACGCAAAAAGAAGAAAGAAAGACAATTTTTGACCCTAGTACAAGAATTACAAAATCCGCAACAGAAACATATATGTATCAAGTTTCTAACCTAAAATTTTTAATTGTAAAAAACGATCCATCTTTTTTAAGATTTCATGCTAAAAATGATATGAAAAGTCATGTTATATCTATAAAACGGTATGATAATATAAAAAAAAATATAGATTTAATTGCTAAATTAAAACCTGTAAAGTTAAATCAAGGAATCAGTTATCATGTTGAAATATATAACAAAAAAAATCCTAAATCGGGTATATTAGCAAAAGGATTATTAGAAGAAGTTGAAATTAAAAAAGAAGATAAAATGATTTCAACCAATCGTTCACTGTATACTTCAAATTTGTATTTAAAGTCTGATAAACGTATTAAAAATTCAAATACATTTTACGGTATTAAAAATTTCGATATTACAACAAATATTATAAAAGAATACCAAACTTATCTAGATAACACAGAAGATATTTATTTTTTTATAATTGAATTATTTTCAAATAAAGCAAAATTAAATGATTTTTATCTTTTTTGTACAACCCACGATGATCAAAATATTTCAAGTAAAACAAAAGAAAAATTATCCGAAAAATCAATCATTCAAAATCAATTAAAATTAATGTTTGAACAAAATCGTCCTTTTTATTTAGATGTATCCAAATTTAATACAAGTCAAGCGGGTACATATGTTCAATATGTAATAGGAAATTATTCAGAAACAAGTATAATAAATAACATAGCAACCGTTGTAATTTATTTAATTTCCAAGAAAAAGAAATTAAAAATAGAAACAAATGCCAAAAATACAAATACACCTGAACAAAATGCTTTGACATTTAAAGATTCATGTAAAAAAAAGAAACAAGGTCTTTTAAACATGACAAAAAAATGGCTAAACTCATCTATGGATACATTACGTATATGGAAAATAAAAACAATTGGAGGGACAAAAAAAAAATATCGGAAAAAAAAGAAAAAACAACATAAAAAGAAAAGACGCACAATTAAACGAATCTATTGATCATTAAACATAATAGAATTATATAATTTTTGTTTTTCAATAATATTTAACTGTTTTAATACTCGAAACATATATTCACAAATATTATTGTAAAATTTGATTTCTACAACTTTATGAAATATCGAATCAGTTATAAAAATATATGTAATAAATTTTGAATAAAGTGTGGTCATATTTTTATGAAAGATACGTTTAAATTCTCTCCATAATAAAATATCATAATTGTTTATAATATGGTTTACAATTTTCATTTGGTCAGCAACGTCTTTTGAAAAATATAAATAAGACTGAATATGCATTTGAAGATGTTGGGGTAGCTTATATATGTATTTTTGTATCATATATAATTGGTCTAATCAAATAATTGAAGTAATTTACTAGCATTTTCTTGGATATCTTTATATTGTTTCTTCTTTTCTTCATAAATATCTTTTAATCCAGCATATTCCACTTGAATTGAACCTACATCAACCGAAATGCTCAATTTTTGCGATTCTAATTTCTCGATATCGGCATTTATTTCCATAAGTTTACGTTCTTTTTCTTCCAAATTATCCTTAACGTGTTTTAATTGAGTTTCCAATAAAACAAATTTTTCATTTAATGTATTTAATACCGATAAATCAAACTCGGCCATTTAAACATTGTTATATATGTTTTTTTAAATCTATTTATGTGAAAAGTATTTGAAATTATTAGTTTAAATAAAATAATATTTTTATTATTTTATTTAAATATAAAGTATAACATATTTTTTTATTATTCTATAATTAAAACGTATATATAAATTTATTTATTCCTTGATGAAATGAGGCTTCATGAATTTTTGAAGATTAAAATAGGTTACTTCATCGTTAGACTTGGAACCAAGGAGACTAGCAAGCTTAGCATCTGGTAGAATGCGGCGACCATTAGACTTGTCTTGGAGATCGTGATCCTTTACGTAAGCAGTAATAAGCTTGGTTACGTCAGTACGCGCAATCTTGGTGTCAGCTGGCTTTCCTAGAAACTTAGCAAGTTCCTTGGAAATTCCAGTTGGCTTTACAAAACCACTTGGCGCACGAGTTCCCTTGTTCTTATTGCGCTTTGCGTTTGCCTTGTCCATGGTGCGGGCCTCTTTGAGTACTTGCTTTTCGAGAAGCTTGAAATCGGACTTAAGCTTGTTCAAAGAAAGAGTTAGTCCTTGAATACTTTCCGAAAAGCTACCAAGAAGCTCACTCATAGAGTTCTCAATAGATACTTCTTGTACTTCTACATTGGCAACCGTCTCAGGTACAACCGCTGGCACAACGGGAGCAGGAACAGGTGCAGGAGTACTCGAAGACTTGGTCTTCGATTTCTTTTGAACAGATTTGGTTGGTTTCTTAGAGTTGGAGGTTTTACTAGCGGCTGTCATGTTATTTATACACGTACTGTTGTGTTGTGTTTAAGTTGATTTTACGATAATTTAATTATGATATACAGAAGCATAAAGCCACGGCAGTGCATCACGTGCTTGTTCGGAAACTAAAGTTAATGCACTTAAAATATACAAAATCCCCATTTTTTTATTTTCATCATCATGTGCATTATATGCTAATTTTTCCATAATAGATAATGATCTTGTTCTTAAAAAAGTGTAAGAATAATGCATATGAGGATTATTGAAATTTGATATAAAATGTCGAGGTAAATCGATAAATGGATTCCCGCGAGGTGGACAAATTCGCTCTTTGGTTTCCATCGTTAATTGTGCGCGATAATTCCATATTTCATATAATTCATAAATAAAAGTGCGTAATTGTCGAGAAGTTAACTCTATAAACCAAGAACAATGTGTATAATTTCCCATTTGATCCATGTGATGAAATAGTTGATTTGTTCTATCTAGAATTGTGGTTGGTTTTGGTTGATACAGTGTAAAATCTTCTATTTTATTTAATATTTTATTGTATTTTATTCTTTTTTGAATCATATTTATAACTTCTTCATCAAAATTAGTACGATTATATGGATTTTTCATTATGTTTTTCTGTAAAAGAGAAAATATAGACACAATATGAAATGTATATACAAAGTTGTCCTTATCTTTGAAACTAAAATAATAATAATAGTCAATATCTTTAATAGAATCAGTTGTTAAAAAGTCCTCCGTATTATTTGAAATTTTATAATTACGATAACTTGGTCCCAATGTACGATTAAACGCACGTATAAAAAATGTTCTCCATAATTTCTGTAATTTTATAATATTGTAAGACAAAAACATCATATTTGTACAAAAATATTTAATGTCTTCTTTACGCGTGTGTTTACATTTTGACAAATGTAACGTTTTTAGTATATTTCGATAGTCTTTAATCGTATAATTGAACCGTATTAAATGTTCATAATCTTTAAATGTATTAACTGATGGCAAACATTTTTTTTTTATAGATTCATTTTTATAATCAAAATTAACAAAATATTTTTGTAGAATCATATACATATTCATGTTATATTATTTTTAAATGTATTTATTGTAATCTTTCTTTAACCGCAAACTGCGTGATGTGGTGTTTCAAAAAAATTGATTTAAAGACATGACACCATTCTATGTAAGCATCAAGCAAAAATGGCATCAATGATCGTACAACCTTCGCAATTTAATCCTTCCGAACACATGATTTTTACGAAACCCAAAGTGAATTCGGTTGGAGGAAAGTCAATTGGTATTCTAAATTCGCAAACAAAGCGTTCAATTCAAGTCAATACTCCTCTCATGCTCACGTGGGGGGCAAATGTATACGAAAATGCGAATGGTCCGTCGTATAGTTTGGCTCTCCAATTTCCACGTGATGAATTTTCGAATCCTGATATTGAATCATTTCTAAATATGTTGAAAGATATGGAAGAAAGTGTAAAAAAAGCGGCACTAGAAAACAGCAAAGAATGGTTTGGTAAAGTACAAGGAAAAGAAGTCATTGAAGCATTTTGGAATCCCATTTTGAAATATCCCAAAGGCGAAGATGGCGAACCTGATTTGACTCGCAATCCAACCATCAAGGTAAAGCTTCCTATGTGGGATGGAGACTACAAGTTTGAACTATATGATCCAAACAATGTACTACTACTTCCAAATGGAGATGGAGCAACTCCTGATTCTATCATTCAAAAAGGAAGCAACATTGCGTGTATTCTTCAATGCGGTGGCATTTGGTTTGCCAATGGTAATTTTGGAGTTTCGTGGAAGCTTAGTCAAGGCATTGTCAAGGCAGCCGAAACGCTTGTAAAAGGAAAGTGTCACATTTCTCTTTCGAGTGAAGATAGGGCAACCATTTCAAACATGAATGAAGAACAAACTCCAAAGTTGGAAGATACAGATAGTTCGCCACAAACGCATGTAGAAAGCGATGATGAAGAAGAAGCACCTGTGGAAGAAGAAGGATCTCCTTCGGAGCCCGAGGCCGAACCTGAGCCTGAGCCTCAGCCCGAGCCCGAGCCTGAGCCAGAAGAAAAGCCAAAAAAGAAGCGAGTTGTCAAGAAAAAAGCATAAAAAACAAATAAACACTACAAAATAACGATAAAAATAAAGAAAAATTAAAAAACAAATAAAAAGACAAAAACAACATCATCATGTATAGCATATTTTTTTACACCGTGGCGCAGGGGTCAGCGCGCAAGGCTCATAACTTTGAGGTCGTATGTTCGAATCATACCGGTGTATGTATGTCTGCGTGGCGCAATGGATAGCGCATCTGACTTCTAATCAGGAGGTTGCGGGTTCGAGTCCCGCCGTGGACTTTTTTATTTTTTAATATGGAAACAATAAAAAACTATTCTATTTATATACGATGAATACATTTCAACAATACACATTTTATTTTATATTGGGAGGCTTACTATTTTGTCTACTCAACTATTTTTCAAAACACAAAAATGTTTTGATTTGTGCTATTATACCCGCTATTCCCATATTATTTTTAACCGGATTATTTTTTTTATATAAGGAAAAACAAAATTTGAAACAATATACAATTTCAAGTATCAAAACAATTATAATTTACTTATTGTTTTTATTTGTATTTGTTGTATTATTGAATCGAAATGTTAATGTTGAAACATCATTAATGATTGGTTTGTCTTTCTTTTTCTTATTTTATTTATGTTGTTTTTATAAAAAATGGTTAAAATAAATCATATTATTAAATATATTTTATTGTGTTTTCCTCTATTTATGAAAAATATAATATGATAATATGATATCATATTATCATACATATATATGGTTCTTTACAGGTGCGATTGTGTTATGCTCATTATTAATGATTCATGATATTATTATGAATTTATCCGCACAAATAATGGGATTATCTTTATCAGGACGATTCATAAATTACTTAAATCTAATTATTTAATTACTTATAGTCTCTATCTTTAATAATATACCTTTATATATGGTATCTGTATTTGTTGCAAAATCAATTCGAGGGTGTCATCCAATCTTTTCAAGTACACCATGTAACGATGACTGGTTTTTAGTATCTTTATTAGATTATTATCGTTATCATTGTACAGATAAGCATCCACATCCTGCTAAATATTGGAGATATGCGTTTGAAGGAAAATGGGGTTGGAAACATTCATTGACCGATTTTAAAACACAAAGTATAAAAGAATATATAGAATTAAAGAAATACGTAGATCAAAAAAATCATTATATTTTTCAAGTATTATTATGTATACAAAGAATATTTGAATCTTATACACATACATGCGATGTTATTCAAGTGATACAACAATTTATATTTAATGATTATATATGCAATTATAAAGAATATATGTTAAAAAATATTCAAGATACAATTCAACCTATTTGTTTACCAAAATTACATCCCATAAATCCACTTCAAGTATTTATTGGTCGTTGTAAACAATATGGATTTTTACACACGAATACAAATACTTGTATTGTTTCAAAAGAACTTTCATTTGATGAACTTATTAAACATTGTAATGTAATTCCTAGACCGCATGTAAAACACCCTTATTTATATATTCATAATCGCGAAACATTTTACTTTTTTATTCGTTGTGTTCATAAAGTAGACATTACACATTATAATAATGAATATAAAACGCCATTGTTTTTGGCATGTAATCATAATATATCCGGTATTGAAAATAAAAAATTTTACCAAAATATTCCTAATTCAGAATTATTTCAACAAAAAAGCGTTATTGACTGCTGGTGTGAAGATTTATTTGCCTGGTAAAAAAACAAGAATTATATTTGATAATTGACTTATATCATATTTATTATCAGGATTAATCCGCGGAAGACCTTTTTGTAATACAATATGATACTTTTGTTTCATAATCGAAGAATTCATTGTAAACTCACATGTGCACTTTGATGAAATTGGAATTTTTATTTTTTCATTCATTTTATAATCACTTGTTTTTGTATTTAAATATACAATTAGATCATTATTTTCCAATCGTTTTATATTGGAAGGCATATCAGATACCAAAATATAAAATATTTGTTTCTGATTTTCATTTATATATTCCATATAAGAATGCCATAATGGAACATAATGATTTTCATGTACATAAATTTCTTTACTTATTACTTGTTCCCAATATACATGAAGTTGAATAATATGATTTTTATGATATGTATTTAACCATTGAATAATTTTTTCTAAATTATCAACGTGAAAAAAAGACAAAAAATAATCATACAATGAAATTTCATAAGTTGTTTCCGGTATTTGTTCGTCTATATGTTTTGAAAGTATTTCATAACATTGTTGTATTTTCAAAAAAGTATCGTAACTTTCACTGGATGGATTTTTATCAGGATGATATTTAAGGCATAATTTATGATATTGTTTCTTTAACTCACTCCGTGTAATTGTATCTGTTGTCCTAAATCCAAATAATAAATAACATTCCGAAAGATTATACATATATATAGCTTATTTCAAGTTTTTAAATTTATTAAATACATTATAAAATGTTCCAAATGATAAATGCTACGATAATTATTATTATATTTATGTATGTTTTTATTGTATGTTTTTAATACATTGTCTATTTCATCACTTTGAATATATTCATCTTGTATTAACTTACCAATCAAATAAGAAAAACAATCATGTATATTATCATTCATAATCAATAATTCGTATAACTTTTCCCTCCATTGTAAAATCGTAAGCGAGTTTTTGTTTTGTATAAAATCGCATATTATATCTATTCTAGATTCATACGTTTTATTATAATTAGATAATTGTACTCCTTTGTGCTTTTGAATTTTCATATGTTTTAATAAATTACTGGGCATAAAAGATATTTTATTTGATAAAATAATCATACGAATACGTGAATTATTCATAAATGTAAAAAATACATGTAACAATTCATTATGAACATCATTAAAATGTAAACAAACAATATAAAAAACTGTTTTATTAAATAATAAATTATTTTGTACATGTTTATATAAATCAAAAAAAACAGAATATTGATTCACTCCTAATAATTCAAAATCCACTTCAATGTGTATGTCACTTGTGATGAAATTATACTCATTATCATGATTTGTTATATTTGTTTTTCGTATATATTTTAATTGGCTTGGGCTTTTCATTTTTAATTGTTCTAATACAAAAAGATAATTCTTATTATGATGATTATGATAAAAAATGTAATGTGAATTGTAATCTATCAATACATTTGATTGATTTATCATTAGTTTATATCTATAAGTCATAACTATTTAAATATGAATAAATAATACATGTAAATGGAATATATTATAAAAATAAGTGATGTCCAACATCATCAAATTATATTTAAAATGCCTATTAAAAATCAAAATGAACAATATTTAAACTATTATAAATTATTATATAGCGACAAAAATGTACATTTGAAATATTTATTATTTGAATTACAGTTTAGCAACATGTATGAAAATAAACAAAATAATTTATTTCAAGACATCTATAATTTAGAACACATGATTTTATCATGTTTAAATCAACATATAGGGAAATCATTAAAAATATCTCTATATGATGAAATTACACAAAAAGAGTTACATCATTCAAATCATCGTTTATTATTAAAAATTTCAGGTGTTTGGGAAGATAATACACATATTGGTCTAGTATATAAATTATATTATACAATGTCTACTGTGAAATTTTCTAATATGATTTGTTGAATTAAAATTAAGATAAAGTTTAAAAATATTAATAAATAATTGATGAATGAAACACGAGATCTTAAATCCGAAACACCACGTGTTAATGAAAATTCTCTATCATTTGTCATAATAAAATTTGCCATATAAATAAGTAATTGAAATCCAATTACACCGTGTGTTAAGTTAGAATATAGAAAAAATCCAGGAGGGACCTTTTTCAAATTGATATTATTATAATATTTCATGTTGATTGATATTAACCATAAAAAATATATGACGACGATAACCAAATCCACCGAAATGGTATTTGACATTTGAAGATCGCCTTCTTTTTTATATAATTGTGTAATCGTGTTTAAAAATACAAGCGATATTAACGAAATCATAATCACGAAATAACTCATAATATTAATTGTAGCTGGACCATTTGAACCATCGTTCAAATTTATGTGAGAAAAAAATAGTTTCGCAAAAATAGATATAAAAATAAAGCAAAATAAAACACGTGATGTTAGGGTTGATTCTGAAATAAATTTAGTTTTATGAATTTGTGAGAAAAGTTGTTGTAATGTATTTATTGAATTTTTTTTTTGAGAACTCATCTTATACTATATATTTATGTTATATTTTTTCATTATATAAGTAGCAATTTTATTTTTATCTTGGGTTTCAATCCAGCTCATTCGTTCTTCATTTTTCCCATCTTTCTCATCATTAAACTTTAAAAAGGTTGGTTTTTTCATATCCTTTTTTTTGTAAAATATATAGTATCCATATTTTGATTTGCGTATGGAACATGTATTTGATAATTCAACTATAATGGATTCATTACGAATGTTATTTCGATTATTTATATATGTATGTAACATGACTATTTCTTCTTCTTGTAAATCTTCTTGCGCATCAATCTTTTTTGAAATACAAAATCCATTAAACTCATTTAAACTGATTTTATCTTTTTTTCCAATACATAAATAATAACCAAATTTTCCATTTTTAATATACAAAGGTTGATTCTTATATTTACCACAATGTAAAGATTGGTCTTTGACTTTGTTTACTTCGGTTGGATTTTCTTTATAATAGTCTTTTGTTTTATGTATCCAAGTATCCAATACTTGGATATATTCCTTTAATACTATATGTTGTTCTATATATCCCCATTCTATTTTATCCAATTTGGATTCCATATCATTTGTAAAATCATATTGAAATACTTTATCAAAGTGTTTATAACAAAATTCACACACTTGTATTCCTAATGGAGTAATGATCAATTTGTTTTTTTCAACATGAAGTACTTTATTTTCTATATTTTTCTTCAATGGGTTTGGTTTTTGAAAGACAAATTGTGTCACGTTCATATGTTTGCCTTCTACATTTCCACGAATAACATATTTTTTATCTAAAAGGTTTTGTAATATGCTTGCATACGTAGAAGGGCGACCAATATTCAATGCTTCTAATTTTTGAATCAAGGATGCCTCATGGTAATGCGATTTTGTTTGAACAAATGTTTCATTTGCTTCGGCGTATTGTAACAAACATGGTGTCTTTGAATCATACAAATGAGTTAAATAAGGAACATAGGATACTTGTTCTTTGTCTTTGTTTAACAATGTCCATCCTTTGAAAATACAACACTTATCACGATGAATAAAATCACCATAGTCTTCAAAAGACGACGTAAATTTAGTTTCTTTGAATAATGCAATACTCATAGCACATTGAATTGTATGTTTGTAAATAAAATCATATAGTGTATTTGCTCCTTTGGTTTTCAAATTACTTTTTTCTTTTTTCAAATCACATACGCGTATTCCTTCATGTGCTTCTTGGGCTTTACCTTTATTCGTATTTACATGAAGCATTTGGATATTTTCATGAACATACGATTCTCCATATTCTTTTATAATATGTGTTTTTACTTTATCAATGAATTCAAGACTATAACAAGCACTATCTGTTCTCATGTATGTAATATATCCATTTTCATATAATTCTTGGGCATATTTCATGGTCATCTTAGGACTATATTTTAATAGACTATGTGCTTTTTGTTGTAAACTACTTGTAATGAAAATACGCGGCGGTTTTTCTTGGATTTGTCTTTCTTTTTTCGTTTCTATGTACCATTTTTCTTGATGTTGAATCATTTCCATGAAATTTTCAATGTTTTCCTTTTCAACATGTTTTTCAAATTGAAAAGAAATACGCTTAGAGGTCAATAGCGCTTTTATCGTAAAATGAGTTGTATCATTCATGGATTCGCATTCTTTTTGATTCTCATATACCAACCTCAAAGCCGGAGTTTGACAACGACCAGCAGATAACGTATGTTGAACATATTTCCACAATAATGGGCTAATATTATATCCTAAATAAATATCTAGAATTTGACGGGCTTGTTGGCTTTTGACACGATCCATGTTTACGATTCCAATATTTTCCAATGCTCTTGTAAGGGCAGGTTTCGTGATTTCTTGAAATACGATTTTTTTTGTTTTTTTTAAATCTAATTTACAAAATGTACACAAGGACCACGCAATTGCTTCCCCTTCACGATCATCATCGGTTGCCAAAATAACCTCTTTACATTTTTTTATTTCTTCTTTAATTGTTTTTAATACTTTTCCTTTGTCTACTTTGTATGTAATTTGAAAAGTATCAAAATGTATTTGGTCCAATGAATCTAATTTTGTAAAATGGCCATAAGAAGCAATTACCTTATAATCTGTACCTAAATACGATTCTATTTTTTTACATTTTGAAGGCGATTCTACGATGACCAATGTTTTTGGTGTATTCATCTATTATAAAGAAACATCAATTGTCTTTAATCAATTTTTCACAATTGGTTAGTGTTTTTTTATATTCTTCATAACTCATAGATGAAACCATTTTTTTGGTTTTTTTAGGACGTTCTTTGGTTTCTTTATCCATATCAATTCGTTTATCTACATACATTTCTTTCAATAATAATCCAATTCTATATGACGCCTCATGTTGATTTTGTTTACCTTTTTCGATGCTTTCTAGTTCATCTAAAAAACGATATAAGATTTTAATTTGAATTTCACCTTTTAATAATTTGTTGTATATATTTGGATAATGTTTAAACAAAAATCCACATTTTTGTGCTTGTGCTTCTTTGTCTAATGCTGCGAAATTATTTGTTTTCATATTTCGTTTTATATTTTGAATTTTGGATACATCTTTTCGTATACGATCACTATGTTTCATTTCTTGTATTAATGATGTATTGTCCTTTGTATCATTTTTATCAATCATTTCATTTAATACTTCTTTTTGTTCTGTATTCATCTATATATAATTCATATTGTTTAAAAATTGTCTTTAAACGTAATAAAATGAGTTTATATATACATTTCAAAACAAATTCAACTATTTTGATTTTGTTTGTCATCACGTATATATACATATGAATTAACGATTATCATCATCTAATTGGCGTCAGCTTCCGCCTTTTTTCTTGCGAGTCATACGACGTTTTTTTAGTAAAGTATTTTTTCTCATTTTCCTTTTTTTGTATGAAGATTTATTTCTTCGGGTTGTTCGGTTTCTTCGTTTGGTCATTATAGATTATGTGTATATTTTTATTACAATTTAATTTTTCCATAAATTTAATTCGTTCATTACAATCCTTAGAATTAGAATATTGACATAATAATAACTGCTTTTGTAAAAATTCACAATATGAATAAGAATGATTCATTAATATATATACATATTTCATAAATGTAATTAAACACTTTATACATAAATAATATATATGTTTAAGACCATTCTGTTAATTGGTGTATTGATACAAAATACACATGGATTTTTAACAAATAATAATGGATTTCGACAAATATTTTTTAATCCTAAAAAAGAACCTTGTAGTGATGATAAAAAATTAAGATATATTATAGATATTGATGGAACAATTTGTACTAAAACAAAAAGCGATTATTTAAAAACAAAACCAATATACAAAAACATTAATTTATTTAACGATTTATATTACCAAGGACATGAAATTCATTATTGGACCGCTCGTGGAGCTTTGTCGGGCAAAGTATGGGACTGGGTAACCATATGCCAATTACGAGCGTGGAATGTAAAATATGATTCTTTGAATATGGGTAAACCTCATTATGACGTATGGATCGACGATAAAGCTATCAATGCTTATGATTTTGTGAAAGAAAATGAAAATAATGATCCTATTTTTAAATCATAATTTATTCTTGTGTAATATATATAATGAATAATTCTATTTTAACAGGAAATAATGTGATGCCCATGAAAGGAAGAATATCTGAAAATGGTGGACTCTTTTCTCTTATGCGAAATGTATATAAAAGTTCTCCAAAAACACATCCGGAAAATAATACTGATAAACGAGGTAAAAATAGTCTTTATCAAGATAATTCCCTTTACTTAATAAATAAAAAAAACAAAGAAATTGGAAAAGAAACGTATAAATCACCGTTAAGTTTTAATTCAAATCCTACAAATGATGTGAAAAATGCGAAAAAACGTATGCGTTCTTCCGGAGCAATACCTCCAAAATATAAAGCATAAGAGTTATTTCATTGTTTCTATTTTGTGTTTTAATTTGCCAATTGCTTGTCCAGGATTAAGACCCTTTGGACATGTATTTGAACAATTCATGATTGTTTTACAACGATATAGTTTCATCGCATCATTTACAAAATCAAGTCTTTCTTGAGTATTTTCATCACGGGAATCTTCAATCCATCTATATGCTTGCATCAAAACCGCAGGGCCTAAATATTGGTCCGAATTCCACCAATAACTTGGACAAGATGTACTACAACATGCGCATAATATACATTCATACATTCCATCCAACTTCCGTCTTTCTTCTATGGTTTGAATATGTTCAATTTCATTATTTGATTTACTCGTATGTAACCAAGGTTTAATTTCTGCATATTGTTTATAAAATTGTTTCATATCACAAACTAAATCTTTAATTACAGGCATGTGTGGCAATGGATATATAGAAATATTTTTAGTCATAGGTGTTAAACAAGCTAATGTATTTTTTCCATTAATATTCATAGCACAAGATCCACAAATTCCTTCACGACATGAACGTCGAAATGCAATCGTTTTGTCTAATTCATTTTTAATATGAATTAGACCATCTAATACCATAGGTCCGCATTGTGAATGTTCAATTGAAAATGTATCTAATTTTGCTTTTTGACCATTATTTCTATATATTTTAAAAATGCTTTTTGATATATTCATAATAATATATAGTTATATTTCTTTATTTTGTTGATAAATATAATACAAAAATCCATATGTTGCAATAAAATGTGTTTTAAAATTTAAAACACGGGCAGTTTGATTTAATTTAACTGGTTTAATATAATCAGAAATAATAGCACTTGTTGAAAAATAACTATGATAACCCGAAACAAGTGTAGAACCTGAATATAGTATAGGTGATATAATATGTAATGATGTATTGTATTTATAATTTAAAAAACTCATAAAATATAACGGTAATATTGTTTTGTTTGTATTATGATATATTTTTAAAAATGTATTATTCATATCTATTTTTAGCATGATTATCATTTAAATATAATTTATGTTTAAATCATAATTATGAAAAAAAACATTTCTCCTCATGTACAAATATATTCATTTCCAATTACAGCAATTAGTTCAATAACTACAAGAATCACAGGTCTAGCATTAACAGGAATGTATACTAGTATGGGAATAAGTTTACTATGTAATATTTCACTATATGATTATTATAAAAAACTAGATCATTATACTAAAAAAGTAATACATTACACTACTATATTTCCATGTGTTTATCATAGTTATGGAGGAATACGACACTTTATTTGGGATGGACAACCCAAGTATCTGACAAATAAGAATGTAGCACGTTCTTCTTATTTTTTATTTGGAAGTTCAATTCTTACAACTATTTTGTTAGAAAAACAACTTTAAAAAAAAGATATATATAATATAATTTATGTTTAGAACTCTTTTGAAAAAAAAGATACACGAACATTCCTATGATGTATTAATTGTTGGAGCAGGAGGGGCGGGTTTAAGAGCAACATCTGGTTTGTTAGAACAAGGATATAGTGTAGCATGTATTTCAAAATTATTTCCAACTCGTTCTCATACGGTGGCAGCACAAGGAGGAATTAATGCCGCATTAGGTAATATAACAGAAGATAATTGGAGATGGCATTTTTATGATACCGTGAAAGGGAGCGATTGGTTAGGAGATCAAGATGCGATTCAGTATATGTGTCGTGAAGCACCCAAAGTTGTTCTTGAATTAGAAAAATACGGACTTCCATTTTCAAGAACAAATGATGGAAAAATTTATCAAAGAGCATTTGGTGGACAAAGTTTAGATTATGGTAAAGGAGGGCAAGCATATAGAACAGCTTGTGCAGCAGATCGAACTGGTCATGCAATGTTACATACATTATATGGTAATACACTTAAATATGATCCTACTTATTTTATTGAATATTTTGCCTTAGATTTACTAATGAATAAAGATAATAATAAGTGTGTTGGCGCTTTAGCCTATAATATGGAAGATGGTTCATATCATAAGATAAATGCAAATAATACAATTATTGCAACGGGTGGGTATGGTCGTTGTTATTTTTCGGCAACAAGTGCACATACATGTACCGGTGATGGAAATGCAATGTGTTTACGTAAAGGTATCCCAATTCAAGATCCGGAATTTGTACAATTTCATCCTACTGGAGTTTATGGTGCCGGGGTATTATTAACGGAAGGATGTAGAGGCGAAGGTGGATATTTATTAAATAGTGAAGGAGAACGTTTTATGGAACGGTACGCTCCCAGTGCAAAAGATTTAGCAAGTAGAGATGTTGTATCACGTTCAATGATGATGGAAATTAACGAAGGAAGGGGAGTTGGAGAAGAAAAAGATCATATATTATTAAATTTATCTCATTTACCCGATGATTTATTACAAGAACGACTGCCTGGAATTTCAGAAACAGCACAAATTTTCGCTGGTGTAGATATTACAAAAGAACCCGTTCCCGTTATTCCAACTGTACATTATAATATGGGAGGCATTCCAACAAATTGGAAAGGACAAGTTTTGAATCCATTAAATAATGAAGATATTATTGTAAAAGGGTTATGGGCAGCAGGAGAAGCAGCCAGTTCTTCTGTACATGGAGCAAATCGTTTAGGAGCAAATTCATTATTAGATATTGTTGTTTTTGGAAAAGCATGTGCCGAAAATATAGCAGAAATTTGTAAACCGGGTGAAAAAATAGAAAAAGAAAATGAACAAATGATGAAAAATGATATTGATAAATATGAATATGAATTATATAAAAATGGAAAATTATCAGTATCTGAAGTAAGATTAGAAATGCAAAAAATTATGCAAAATTATGCTGGTGTATTTCGAAAAGATTCATTATTGAAAAAAGGAGTTGAAGAATTAAATCATTTATATGAACAACTAAATGATGTATATATAGATGATAAATCCAGAGTTTTTAATACCGAATATATAGAGTTATTGGAATTAAAAAATTTAATGGATAATGCATTAGTTACAATAGAAGCTGCTAATTTTCGAAAAGAAAGTAGAGGAGCACATGCCCATGAAGACTACCCAGAAAGAGATGATATAAATTGGCTAAAACATACATTAGTAAGAATTAAAGATAATAAAGCAATAATCAGTACGAGAGATACAATACAAAATGTATTAGACGATGAAGTAGAAAGTGTTCCATTGGCAAAAAGAGTTTATTAATAAATTATAATTTAAATATCATTTATAAGAATATATAATGAAAACATATTCTTATATCGAAAATGGAAATATAAACATAATAAAGTACTTTGTTGAAGATAATAAAATATCATATACTAAATATATAGAAACAAAACATGAAATTACATTAAAAAAATATAATGAATTAAATGGAATCGGCACATTGACAATATACACTGAAAATAAACATACTAATTCCACCAAGGTTCTTCGCCATCCCTAAAATCTGTTTCTTTCCATGGTGTTAAAATTACTTTACCATCGTTTTTTTCAACATGAGCCAACGCAAGAGAACGAGGAGCAGGACCTCTAACAACCTTTCCTTGTTCATTATATTGAGAACCATGACATGGACACATAAACTTATTTTCACTAGGATTCCACGGAACAACACAACCTAAATGTGTACACACAGCATTGAGAGCAAATGTTTCTAATTGATTGTCTTTTGTTGTTATTAAATAATGAGCATCTCCTTTTAAACCAAGAACTAAATTTCTTATGGGATATGGATGTTCCTTTATCCATGTATTTTCATAAACATCATTACCAATACTATCTTTTGCAATAATTCCATTTGTATTTGAATTACTTATAGGTGGAGAAAATACATTTAAAAATCCAAATAATAATGGTCCACATGAAGTTCCTATACTAGATAATAAAATTTTATTCATTAAATCTCTTTTATAAATATCCGGTATTTTAGATGGAATTTCTACTTTTTTTGAAGTCATTAATCCTTGAACAAATGGAAGAAATAAACACAATAAAAAATGAATTTTCATTATAATATGTTATATTTTTTTTTTAGATTATTTTGTTTCATTATAAAAATAAAGTTAAAGATAATTTGTGTATAATGTTAATATACAAATTATGTTTAATAGAATCATATTATATAGCTCTCTTTTATCTATGTGTTTGGGGTTTGTACCTCAATATAAATTGAAATCATCATTTTCGTCGTATAGAAAAACGCCTATTATAGTTCGTTCTCTTGAAATTGATAACGATAACCCGTCATTTATAGCAAAATCGTTATACCAAGAATTTCATAAATTTGGATTAAGTCAACCTTATGATGGATTTGTGGAACAACTTAAAAATAAACAAATTGAATCAGTTAGTTTAATTACCCAAAATAATGAAATCAATGGATTGATTAGTATTGATACACTACACAAACCACATGAATATGATATGATTAATTCCCATGTAATTCAAATTGTTCCATCTATGACTCAATCTTTGTTGAGTAAATTGGATACCATGGGTATCAAATATGATTTATTGGTTTTGCCTGAAAATCAACAAAATCCTATTGTAGGATTGATAACTACTGCACTTCAATTTACATTTATTTATGTAGTAGCTGGATTTATCATAAGCAACTTAATCAGTCGTTTTCAAGGAGGAAATGGACCAGGACAAGGAGGTGGTTTTGGAAATCCCATGCGATTTTTACAATCAAATACATTTGATGAAATCACACCAGACGATGTTGACGTCACATTTCGTGATGTGGCTGGTTGCGACGAAGCGAAATTTGAACTCACGGAAGTAGTTGATTTTTTGAAAGATCCGCAAAAATATACAAATGCCGGTGCTAAAATTCCAAAAGGAGTATTGTTAGAAGGTCCACCCGGAACAGGAAAAACCCTTTTGGCCCAAGCAGTCGCAGGAGAAGCAGGTGTCGATTATTTGTACGCATCAGGGTCGCAGTTTATTGAAATGTTTGTTGGTGTTGGCGCATCTCGTGTTCGCGAATTGTTTAAACGAGCAAAAGAGCTATCACCTTGTGTTATTTTTTTAGATGAAATTGACGCAGTAGGTCGTCAACGAGGAGCTGGACTTGCCGGAGGAAATGATGAACGAGAACAAACACTTAATGAAATCCTTACAAATATGGATGGATTTGTCAAAAATGAAGGAATTATTGTGATTGCCGCAACAAATCGCGCCGATATTTTGGATAGTGCTCTTACTCGTCCTGGTAGATTTGATCGTAAAATTATGGTTGGATTACCAGATGTAGATGGTCGACGAGAAATCATAGATATTCATTTTAATAATAAACAAGTACAAAATATTACTTATTTGGATGATTTGGCCAAATTGACAAGTGGATTTTCGGGGGCAGATATTGCGAATTTAGCAAATGAAGCGGCCATTTTGAGTGTTCGTTATAATGATACATCCATCACACCCGAATTGATGTATAAGGCTTTTGAAAAAATGACAATTGGACTACCCTCAAATAAAGACACTCGTTCGGAAAAAATAATCAAGTTGGTTTCTGCACATGAAATTGGTCATGCGCTTATTACCTATTTATTTGATGATATGTTTGATCTTCAACGAGTTACAATAAACGCAAACAAAAACGGCGCAGGAGGGTATACATTATTTACTCCAAATGAGGAATACGATAATTTTCAAACAAAAAAGTTTATGTTGGCCAACTTATTGATTGCTATGGGGGGTCGTGCCGCAGAACAAATATTATTTGAAACATTTATTACTTTTTCAGATAAATACAATAATGAAGTAATGTTTACAAACACGCCTCATTTGGATATTACAACCGGAGCATCAAACGATTTAAAACAAGCAAATTCAATTGCGCGGAAATATGTATCATTATTTGGAATGGGTAAAAACATTGCTCTGTATGATTCAACGAGTAATTCACAGCCATTTTTAGGGCGTAATTTAGCGACAAATAGCGATAAATTAAGCGAATATTCAAAAGAAGAAATTGATAGAGAAATTAAAGATTTAGTACAATGGGCATACCAACGTGCTGTTGAAATATTAAAAGCGAATCAAGAAGATTTTTTCTTTTTGACATCCCAATTACAAGAAAAAAGAGATTTATATGTGAGTGACTTTGCTGAACTTGATATTTCATTTTAAATCACATTATTTGGTTGATTCTCTTCTCCGTTTTCTTGTTCTTTCATTGCATTGGTCAATGCATATAAACATGACAATGCGGGAGTTATCATCAAAGAAAATATGGCCCAATTTTCAGTAGTTATATTTGAATCAACTAAAAATAAACCAAGAAACCAAGATGCCAATAATATAATACAACAAATTAGTATGGGTACTAAAAATACTGGTGTCCAATTGATATATTTTTTTTTTAATAAAATATAATGTAATACATAAATAAATCCAAATATTCCAGCAAAGGTTCCGGATACATTTTCAGAAGAAGATAATATTGTATTTTGTTTAAACGTAGTATCTTGGGCAATAAATAAGGAAGCAAATATTACATTTACAATTGCCATTAGTATAAAAATAATATATCCATTGTTACCAATAAGACCTAATAATCCACCATTATTTCTTGCTTTTGTACGTATCATTTCTCCTTGCTCTGCCATATATTCTTTTCCATTTTCACTAGTTATATCTTTCGTAAATTTAGCCATTGCATTTACCATACCAATTAAACGTCCTGTTGACTTATAAGCAATACCACATATAACAATCGAGAGAAATACGATTAAAAATAATGTGCTGTTACTTCCTAATGAATCAGGATTTACTAACGGTCGTATTGCAAAGACATTACGAGGTTTTATAATTTGCGTATTTGTATCTCCTTCTGGGGAACAATCAATGTAAATATCATCCATAAAAGTTGATGATTTTTGAAAATTGTGAAGTGTACCGTTCGATTGATATATATATATAGGACTTGCTGTAAATGTTTCTACATTAGGCATAAAATTCCCAGCATCTATTATACCATCTAAATATACTCTAATTTCAGTATATAGGAATACAATAAATAAATCATTATTCATATAATAGTAATAATAAGGATTCCCGCTTGTCATAGAAGAGATTAAAGTATTTAAATTCAAATCAATATCTGTTAGTTCTACTGTATTTGACATGGTAAGATTTCCATCCTCAATTTCATCCGCTATACTTGTCGTTAGTAATTGTAAGTTAGGTTGATTTGATTGTGTGGCATCTTCGACTGCTATAATAGGCAATACAATATATAAATTTGTTGTAGTATTTATAGGTTCGTGAGCAATAACAAATGAATATTCTGGTTGCGCTCCTCGGCCTTTTATAAATTGGTCCATTCCAACACTTAATATCATTCTACTTGGATAATAAGTATTACTGTTTACAGTAACCGCTACATTTTGATTTTTGTCTTTATGAATATTCTTTAATTGAATTTCCAATCCTGCTGTTCCAATTGTATTCGCTTCATCTTTATATTGTATATTAAATGTACGTTTAGAATAAACCGGATATGTATAATTGAATGAAAGATCAATATTATTTTCTGTTGGTATAGCTAATATCCCTCCGTCATCAATAATATTTATGGGTCTTTGTGTAATCGACATATTATATATAAATAATATTTATTTCTATACAATATACCTTTTTGTTATTTATTTTAATCAGTATCATCGTCTTGGTCATCCAATAAAGCTTGACATGGAACATTAAAACCATAATCCGTATCTCCCTTCTCTATAATTTCTTTACATGGTACTAATAACTGATCAATTTTCAATCGTTCTAGTCTCTTTATATCAATAAAATCATTAATTAAATCAGAATATTTAACAGTAACAGGAGTCGGAACTGTTGTGGTTGTACTGAAAGTTACATTCCAATTATTTCCTTTTGCTTTACTAGAATCATATATTTTATTATAAATATAGTCTCCGTGATTTACACTTAAATCACCATCTATAAATCGATTATATTCGTTATCTGAAATTTCGAATCCTTCATCATATAAATGACTAATTAAATAATCGGTAAATTCAGAATCACTAAATGTACTATCATGATTAAATGCCATCATACAATCACTAACATCTTTTTGTGCTTTTCCACCTAAAAATGTAGATTCACATATATACTTTAATTGATCTGGATTCGTTGGACCTTTCGTTAAATCACTAAACCCTTCATAACGAAATGCTTTTTTTAATACCATCAATATATTGACAATCACAAGCGGACATCCCAGTACAAAAATCAGATTTTTATTTTGACTATATGTAATGAGAGCAATAAAAATGAATAAAAATAAGGATTCATTTTCTTGATTATTCCATAATATAAAAACATTAATCAAAGCAGCAAATATAAGTAATACAAGTAATAACATTGAATTTGTAATCGTATTTAAATAATACATAGCGTCCTTTACTTGTTTTTTATTTTTAGACCTCTTTTTTTTAGATGATTTATTTTGCTTCATTATACTATATATACATAATTATATTGATTAAAATCATACTATACATAAACCATACTCAAATCATCGCCAAGACAACATTCTAATGACAATTGGTCGACTTTCATGACAAAAGGAACATGTTCATTGACATATTTTGCGAATTCTCTTTCTGAACTATCTTTATCATCATAGTTAAAATGATTCAAATACTTACATGTTATAGCAAATAATCCTAAAACACAATCATTGTCTTTATAACTCTTAGAGTATACATCATAAAATTTTATAAAGGCGTTTACATTTGGATTAGACTCAATCATACGTATAAAAGACAAATCAAGAAGTTTATATCGTCCTGTTAACTTTATAATCATATCATGTTCTTGTATATTATAATGTGAAATCACTTCTTTTATATCATTTAATTCATTTACTCCTTTGTGCTTATATATAGATTCATTATGATTTGTATATAATATATCACAATCGAATGTATCTAAATACGTTTTCCTTAATCCATTGTTTTCTACAATAATTGGTATAATAGAAGAGTTATGGTTTTTTAACAATGTTAACGTTTGATTTATACAATCCAAATAACGCTGTTTGCGAAAATCATCATTTATTACTCCATGTTTATTTTCTATACAAGTTGTAATAATTAAATAAATCATATTATTTAATTATATAGAATTTAACTTTAAATGTTAATTACGAAGATCCGACAGTTAAATATTGTTTTATCAATTCTACATAATTGTGTGTTGTAGCAGTATCGGTATCGGTATCGGTATCATCAGATTTCATTTCATATCTCTTATCAGCATTAGCAGCACTATCACCAACCTTAGCATCACTACTATTATTAAGAATATAATTACCTGGGGTTCTAGTTCCGGAACTTTCTGAAATATTAGTTTGTAACTTTTCATACGCATCCACTGTTAGTTTATCTTGTAAATAATTGTTAATTTGGCTGTCCTTAAAACTATTTTTACCGCTACTACCAGCTGTGAAAAATGTAGTGTTGCAACCTGATAAGTTGGCACCACTTAAATCTAAATGATCTTTACATACTGTATTAACCTCCGCTCCGGTTAAATCACTAAACCCTTCATGTTGAAATGATTTCCTTAATATCATAAGTATATTCACCACAAGCAGTGGACAACCCAACACATATATCATATTCTTATTTTGACTATATGTAATGAATGCGATTAATATAAATAAAAACAAAGATTCATTGTCTTGTTTGTTCCATAAAATAATTACATTTATCAATGCCGCAAATACAAACAAAAACAAAAGTAGACTTGAATTTGTTAATGCGGTTAACAAAGATACAGTTGGTATTAACTTTTTATTTGTCTTCTTTGTTTTTTTTGTCTTTTTTTTGGAAGAATTATTTCCCCGGCGTTTCATTATATATTTAAATAATATTTTTTATTAAAAATATTATACTTGACCTTGTATAATTTTTGTATATGTGTCTTCAATATATCTACTAACAACATCTGAATATGGCTTGTTATTTGAAAAACTAACATCCCAATCTAGTGTTATTGGTTTCCCTAGTGTATAAAGTATTCTATTTTTTTCTTCATGTTCAGTTATATTTTTCGCAATATATCCGCCATATGATCCTAAATAGGAAACATCTTGATAAGAAACAATGTCATCTCCTGTTCCGCTTCCACCACTTCCTGTTCCGCTTCCAACAGATTCTTCAATTAACCAACTCTCAAAACTACTATCTGATGTACCCTTTAAAGTATCTTTACATATACGTATTTCGTCTGCTTCACTCATCATCAAATTATTATTAAAATGACTTCCACATATTATATTTAAACTGGCATCTGTTGTATCACTAAATGGTTCATTTAAAAATACACGACGCATGCTAATTAATAGTTGAACGATTATAATCGGCAATCCCAATATATAGACTACATGATTGGTTCGAGTATAAATGATAAATGAAAATACAATAAATAAAAATAACGAATCGTTTTCTTGTTTATGCCATAAATTTAACACATATACAAGAGCACAAAATACAATCAAAACCAATGTAAAAGATGAATGCATCATATGATTCAGCAAATTTAATTTTGATGATTTTGTCTTTTTTTTTGAACGTTTACCCATATTGGTATATATACTAGAAATACATTTTATAGTTTTAAAAGTTTTTGTAATTCAGCTATATTATTTTTTAACACTTCATCTGTTGGATTTTGTACCAACTTCGCTTTTAAATCCAATAAAATCTCCATGAGCTCTATTTCTTCATCATTTGAAACCTCTTTACTATCTTCAACGTTTGATTTATTTACATCATTCATAAGAATTATATAGAAAAAGTATTTAAATTTGTTTTAACTATATTTTTTAGTCATATAAAAAAATATTAAGGTATATTATTTAGAAGAAAATGTCCCGCACAATTATTGAACCACTCCTTACCGAAGATGATACAAGATATGTTATGTTTCCAATAAAAGATGAGAGTATTTGGAAAATGTATAAAAAACAAATGGATTGTTTTTGGCGCGCCGAAGAAATTGATTTATCAAAAGATTTGTCCCACTGGGAACAAATGACAAAAGATGAACAATTTTTCATTAAAATGATATTGGCTTTTTTTGCGGCATCCGATGGAATTGTCCTTGAAAATTTGGGATTACGTTTTATGGGAGACGTACAATTGGCAGAAGCACGTGCATTTTATGGATTTCAAATTGCGATGGAAAACATACATTCGGAAACCTATTCTCTTTTAATTGATACATACATCAAAGATAAAGAAGAAAAGATTAAACTGTTTCATGCGATGGAACATTTTGACTGTGTTCAAAAAAAAGCAAAATGGGCGCAAAAATGGATTAATGATAAACGGTCTACATTTGCGACTCGACTCATCGCATTTGCTTGCGTGGAAGGCATTTTTTTTAGTGGCAGTTTTTGTTCTATTTTTTGGTTGAAAAAAAGAGGAATCATGCCAGGATTAACGTTTAGTAATGAGTTAATCTCGCGAGATGAAGCCCTTCATACAGAATTTGCCATTTTATTGTATAACAAATTAGAAAAAAAATTAATCAAAAAAAAAATAATAGAAATTATTACGGAAGCTGTTGATATTGAAAAGGAATTTATTTGCGAATCATTGCCATGTAAATTAATTGGAATGAATGCTGAACTCATGTCTACTTATATTGAATATGTTGGCGATCGTCTTGCATTACAATTGGGTATAGAAAAAATTTACAACGCAACAAATCCATTTGATTTCATGGAAATGATTTCATTGGAAAGTAAAACCAACTTTTTTGAATCAAGAGTTAGCGATTATGCATTGGCAGATAAATCTTATAAAGAAGAAGCATTTGGTTCATCTAGTTTCGAATTTTAACTATATATACATAATAAGAAACAACAGATAAAATAGCATTTTGTAATTCAAATAAACTATTAATAATTGGTCTATCAATATAATGCGGATTTATCCCAAACAATAATGAAGACAATGCCAAACAAGCAAATACGATTTTCATTGTATTTTCTTCTCCAAATTGTACTGGAAATGTTTGTATTTCGTTCATTTTATCTTCATTTACGTCTTTTATATCTGCTAAATTGGTTGAAGCAAATAAAAGAAGCGCACAAGAAATATAATGATCTACATGATAAAGAACTTCATAATTTTGATCGTGTATGACACATGGTAAAATAATGGTTGTAAATGTCCACATCAAAGATACATAAAATGGTTTGTAGATAGCGTTGTATTGTTTCAACTCTTTATAATATTCTGTACTACATAACAAAAAAATAATAGGCAATGCGTTATATATGTCTATACTGGAAAATAAGAAAGCAAGAATTACATAAAATGTTGTATCAAACGAAACTTTATATGTATTTTTATTTTGTAATATAGAGTTATATAAATCTTGTTTATTTGTTTCAACTGGAAATTGTTCATATTCTAGGGCATCTTTATATCTATCTTTTCCATATGTATAATATCCAATCAAAAACTGCAAAATAAATACTTTAATGTTTGTAATATCATATCCATAATGATTATAAGTAAATACATCACTTATAATATTTAATGGTATACCGATGTCTAATCCATTTAATATAGGATTCGTATTCATGTATATGCGTTTTTTATTAAAAATAGGATTCTTTCGATGATTATATATAAATATTTTGGAGTGAGTCAAAAAAGCCATTATATAGAGTCTATATTATTTAATCATTGTAAAACTCAATTATTCTTGGAACTACTTTATCATAATACATATTTGTTTTTTCATTATCACGCTTCGAAATAGGAACAACTTTGTTTAATGCGTTTGCCCATGGACGGTCTAAAATATCAAAATGACTGAAGTCGTCTATTTCTTCTTCAATAATAGTAGTATTTTGTAAATGTTGTAAATCTTTTTTTAAAAACCGAATTGGAGGTATGACAGGAAACATGTTCCAATGATTGGATTCTTTATGTGTCAACACAAGGACAGTATCATTAAATGATTGTAATGAATCTTCATTCTTTTTCCATATAGTATCTTTAATTTTGTCCATTACATTTAACTCCATCATACTTTTCATTGATTTTTCCATTTCATCCAAATCAAATGTATAGGTTCTAGGTAATTGGGGATCTAGAACAAAAGGTACTTTTAAATCAAGTGGTTCTATCATAATTGCTTTTTTATGAATAGTAACCGGTATTTCATTATAAATATCAATCATATTGTTTACACCGGAAGAATGAGACAATAAAAGAATTTCATTGCTATATACTTTATTAAAATCAAATGGTTTTTCCTGAGGATTATAAATGGTAACATCATATTGCTTATTTAAATTATCTAAAAAGGTATGATATAATTCGGATGGAACATTTTGTTTGAAAGATGCAGGGAAAAAATATAAACTTCGTTTAGGAGCACTATATTGTGGAACCATTTTATATCCACTTGTAAAAGAAAGACCTGTAAAAAGCGATAAAATCTTGAAAAATTGCATTATATATTATGGATGGATATAATTTTATATTACATTTTTAAAAATATACAATAAATATATGTACGTTAAATTTTTTATTTTGTTATTAGGTACACATCTTTCCTATTTTATGTCAAATGCTATGATAATACCTAAGAATATGGAACATTCATTAACATTTTTCCCTTTTTCGGAACATACTAAACAAGAAATGGGCAAACATATCGTTTTAAAAATGTCTGAATTACTTCCCAAATTCGATACGGTGGGGCATGATATATTAAGTTCAAATCATGCGTTTATTCAAGATGTATTAGACAATGATTTATTAAGTCATGAAACAAAAAAATCCATTATTTTATTTTCCATAAAATTGGCTCAATATGGAGATGATATGGGTTCGCATATTTTACAACAATATTACAATATTGTAGAATCAAGTTTATAAGGATTATATTTAAACATTTCATTTCATGATATTATATTATTATGAAATTAAATCTATTGCGTTTCGTATATAACGGAATTCTTACAGGAATGCCCATTATGTCATATAATGCAATTACAAAAACAACCTTACATGTTCCATTTACAATACGACCCCAAAGTACGTATATTAATTATAAATTAACAAAACAAGAAACATGTGATTTAAATGAATATATTCACAACTATGATTCTACTATGGAAATTGTTCCAATTAAAATGCTTTCACAAGAAAAAGAAGCATCTCCATATTTGAGTATAAATGTATATAATTGTTCAAGTCCTATTTTTTTTAACAATAATCAAGACATTACCCGTCTTGAAGTAAATACTTATATTAAAAAATGGAACAAAATAACAGAAACGTATGATTATGGAACACTTATTTTAGATTATGTATCCAATGAATTATCCATGGATCCCATTCATATTTTTAAACAAAAAGAAGACGTGCGTTTTTCACAATCTTCCATTGATTGTATTAGTGTAAAAGATGAAATTGACTTACATCTTAAAACAATACCATGGCATCATCATGATGATAAACAAGTCAAATCGCACATTCATGATGATCTTATTTCATATAGCGATGCTATTTTTTACAAAAATGGTATATATGATAAATTGTATTATGATTCATCTTTGGTGAAAGCATCCATTGAAACACCGATTATAAGTGAATATTCTAATTTTTATTACCGAGGAATTGTCTTTTATAAACCAGAACACATTTTTTATTTTATTCATCCCATATGTTTTGTGGGAGGGATGTGGGACAATGTGTTTTCTCTTCCTCCATAAAATATAAAATCGTTTCACTAAGTTGTTCATGATATCCATATAATTGTGAATTCGTTCGATTTTTATTACCAACAGTAATACGTGTAAAATGCATAATATTGCTGAAAATAGGATTTAATATATCTGAATGACCGTAATTTGTTGCTGTGATTTCAATAATACGTGAAATATTTTGTCCATCTAATTGGTGTTTATTTATTTTTAAAAATGGTATAAAGGGCAATCCATATGGGTCATGATTTATTTTATATGATTTTGCCGCGTGAATAAAGAATAATGTTTTCACATATGGAATAGAAAAAGTTTCTTTTTTGAAAATATTCGTATTTACAGGATCCATGAGAACCACATCTTGTATATATTCCTGATTTTGTATTTGATTCAATAAGGTTGTACAACCGGATGAATGACCAATGGCAATAACTTTTTTATATTTATTATGTAAAATGCGAATCAAACAAGCAACATGTTTATACTGAAAACAAGGTATATATACAGCAATGTTTTTTTCATTACAACTTTTGAAAAAATCACTGTATATGGACGGGGATATTGCGTTACTACCTCCTGTAAAAAATAAAATACAATTTGTTTCTTTTGGACTAGAATGTTCGGGCTCAAATATTCTCAATTTACGATATTTTTGAGGGGGAAAAATAAATCCTTGTATTTGAAAAATGCCAAATACAAAAAAAAATAAAGAATGGATTTTCATAGATATATTACTAAATTATTTTTTTTCCATTATCCTGTATAATATCTTGAAATGATAAATTCATGTTTATAATCTTCATAAACAACATGAAACAGTATGTATAGTATAATCAATATATGAAAAATAGAATGAAGGATTGTTTTTAATCTTTTATTATGAATGAATCCCAATGGAATAGATATATAGAGAATAAAACAGCATAAATAATAAAGAAGAGAACCTAGTGTTTTTTCAAATATAAAAAAGATACATAATCCTAAAATATTTGCCAAACCTATATCAATATAACGAAATATATCATTATATTTGACAGGTGATTCATATGTTCTTAAATGGTTAAAACTTGAAATAGCTCCAATACATATTAATAATTTTCCAAATAATCTTGGAAGAATAGACACATCCTTTACTATAAATCCCAATGGAATAAATAATAAAGAAGAATAAAATGATAAATAAGTATAGTGTTTATTTATCTTTGGAAATATATAAAAATACATTATAATATGTATGGATTCTTATAGAGATATTCCAACGAATATAATCTATAATTCATCTATAATTTGTTTTACGGTTTCCAATGCTCCTTCAACCCATGCTTGTTTTTGAGAAAAAGCTTCACCAACAACGTATATGTTAGGCAATGGATTCTTTATATTTTCAGATAATTGTTTAGAATCACAACCTGGTTTCCAATGATGACATCCAATATCCCATATGTGACATTTAAAATAAGACGGTTTTGGAATACGTATATCTGGAAATAACACAGATAATTCATCTTCAATCATTTGTGAAATTTGTTCATTCGATTTCAATGTTTTTGTTTTTTTGTTTTCCCAAAAAGGATATATATCATGACCATCTGTATATGAAATCATAATTAATCCACTTTGAGGATCAATTGGTATCAATTGTCGTAATATAGAATTTGTTATTATTTTGGGCATAGAGTCAAACCATACCTTTCCTTCTTTATTTTTTGGATATTTGGCATAAATGCGCAATAAAGGCGCACTATAAATAAAAGACAAATATGGATATATTGATTTCAACAATGGAAATGATTTTAATTGAAGGGCTTTCAATGCAAATATAACTTTTTTACTATGAAATGTTCTAGATGTATTTGTGGTAACTTCATAATAAGAATCTTTTTTCTCAACATGAGTCACACGAGTTTTGTTTAAAAAAGACAAATGGGGTTTGTCTTTATGTTTTAAATAGATTCTATTACATAATTCGCTAAACCCTTCTTTTACAACATAAAATTGGGTAGATATAAAATCATTTTGAAATGATCGTAGTGCATCATAGGCATTCATTTCATTTATTTCAGAGTCATATCCAAAAATATCTTTTATTTTTTTACTGAGCTCTTTATCTTTGGATAAATAATGAATCCATTCAGCTAATGTATAATTTTGAATTTTATTTTTAGAATAACTTTTTGATTTTTTTACAATATTTGATAAAATATCATTTAATGTATCATTTACATTATGAAAAGGAGTAATTACATTATCTTTTGATTTATGTATAAATAGACTGTTAGTTGGAATCGGTACTTTCTTACAATGATATTGTTTTAATAAAGACAAAAGGTTTATGTGGTTATCGTTAAAACGAGCTCCACCTATTTCATAGTGAGGTCTTTTATGTGTGTGTAATCTTCCACCCCAATAAGAGCGGTCGTCTATGATTAAAATATTACTGCTTTTGTCTTTTTTATACAATTCTTGGACACAATATAATCCACTTATTCCTCCTCCAATAATAAGATAATCATTCATATATATTATTCTTTTTTTATTTTATACTATTTATTTATTTTCATTTAAAGAATGAAACCGATGATAACATAAATTAAACGCAATGAGTTCATTTGGGAAAGAAAATATTTTAATGATAAAAACTGTGCAAATTGCACCATTTCGCACACTTATGGTCGCTTTAAAAGATATTTTATTAGAAACAAATATATGCTTTCAAAAAGATGGAATACGTATTATTAATATGGATAAATCTCAAACCATTTTGGTAAATATGCATTTACATGCGGAAAATTTTGAGTATTATGAATGTAATAAAGAAAAAATTATTGTTGGCGTAAATATGTTACATTTTTTCAAATTGATTAATTCCATTGATAATGATGAAACGTTGAGTATTTATATTGAAAGTAAGGATTACAATCAAGGCATTGTGGAATATTTGAATTTGAAATTTGAAAATAAAAACATTAAACAATGTAAAATTCAAAAACTTAAATTGATTGAGCCAGACCAAGAAGAGCTTAGTGTTCCTGATGTTACGTTTTCATCTATTATTCATATGCCATCGAGTGATTTTCAAAAAATCATTCGTGATTTAAATAATATTTCAGATAAATTAGAAATTAAATCAGTTCAAAATCAACTAATTTTCAAATGTGATGGAACATTTGCAAACGCGGAAATTGTTCGCTCTGAAAGCGATGGTATGGGTTTTACCCAAAAAGACAATTCCGTAATCCAAGGAGAATTTTCATTGAAAAATTTAAATTATTTCATTAAATGTACAAACTTGTGTAATCATATAGAAATGTATTTAGCAAATGATCTTCCGCTTATTGTTAAATATAATGTTGCCTCATTAGGAACAATTAAATTAGGATTAGCCCCAATCCCAAGTGTTGAATCATAATAAAATTGAAACAAAGATTATATTATGATTCTTATAATAATATAAGATAACACATGTGTACACTGGAAAAATGCGCCGATGAAGAAATATTTAAAATCGATAAAAAACCTTATAATTCATGTGTTATTTGTATGGAACTTATAAAAGAAACCGACAAATGCATTTTAAGTTGTGGACACGAATATCATGCTTCTTGTTTATTGGAAAATGCGGTTCAGTCTAACAATACGTGTCCCCTTTGTCGCGTGGAAGTGTGTAAAAAAACGCCACAATTGCCTGATTTGAATCAAAGAATGATTCGCACATTTGTTGAAAATGGTGTGTATAAACAAAAAGAAGAAAATATAAAACCATGTATAAAAAGAATTATGAAATTATGCAACGCCAATTGGAAAACATATAATGATGATCAAAAAGGAGAAATCATTGGTGAATTTGTGGATTTGTTGATGAATTTTGGAAATGAAATGGGAACATCCATTTCTCAATGGATAAATGATAGCAACGAACAAATTGTTTTACCTGAACATGATGATGAAGAAGAAAACAGTGACGAAGAAAATGAATATAATAACATGGAAACATTTATTGAAACCTATAATTTACAAGAATACAAATCACGCATTATGAACAATGAATATTTAAGCAACTTTGACAATTTTATAAGTACCGATATTGAAACGTTGATGTGTCCTCCTGGTTACAGTTCTGACAGTCCTCCCTTATTTTCCAGAGATGAAGCAAACCATTTATTGGGAATAATTTTATTACACTTTACACAATTATTGACCGGAAATGATGATTAATATATAATAGTTTACCATATCATTTTTTTATTATGATAGGTATATATATATGTATGAATGGATTTTATTTTCTTTTATAGCAGCATTGGCAATATCGCTCAAAATCATTATAATACATTATGTTAATATAATTGGTGACAAAAAATATCTAGAATTTTACATATTTCTTTCATTTTTATGTATTAATATTTTATTGCTTATCTATTTATTATGTAAACCTCAAAAAATAAATCTGACAATGTTTAAAAAGAACCCTCTTTTATTGTGCGTATTATTTGCCGTAAGCATTTTGGCAATCATAACCGTTTATTTTTCATCTATGGCACATATGGTGGCTCCAAATCCCGCCTATTCCGCAACAATCGTTAATTTCAACGTTGTATTTGTACTATTATTAAGTATGTATTTTTTTAATTCACCAATTAATATGTATACCGGAATAGGAATTTTTCTTGTATTATGTGGGGTTATAATGATTTCTATATATTCAAATAAAAATAGCGTATAAATTATTCTTACATATATATAATGAATCGTAGTATAAAAAGAAGAAATAAATCTATAAATAAGAAACGTAAAAAACGAATCACTCGTAGAAAAAAGACATATTCGAAAACACAAAAGCGAGTTAAAGGCGGTGCTATTTATAATAAACCCAATAACTCGCTTTTTCGTAAAGCATACAGGCAACAAATAGCTAACGGATTGAACACACAAAATAAAATCAGTAAGGAATACCTAAGCATAGGAGAAAATTTAAAAAAAATATTACCCAAAGATATAGTATATAAATTAGAGGATTCAAACAAGTTGGACAAATTTTTGAATCAGGCTAACATAAATAATGATGGTATGCTCAGCGAAACAGAGTTTAAAAAATTTTATAATAAAGTTAATAAGTGGTATAAACGTTCCCTCATACCGATTCCTAATAATAAATATTTCAAGTTTTGGGAAAATTATAATTGGACAAAAGATAATAATTCCAATAAGATGAATCACATGATTCATAATGCAGTTAACACATTTCCAAAAAAATCAGATTTTGTTGAAAATGAAAATGAAAATGAAAATGAAAATGAAAATGAAAATGAAAATGAAAATGAAAATGAAAATGAAAATGAAAATGAAAATGAAAATGAAAAT
>Ga0160422_10000135_pt1 | contig 41370 bp, 25 predicted proteins | sample Fk160mmetaG_FD_108192 | JGI IMG/M metagenome (GOLD analysis project Ga0160422, IMG submission 108192) | Marine microbial communities from the Central Pacific Ocean - Fk160115 60m metaG | ecosystem: Environmental > Aquatic > Marine > Oceanic > Photic zone | place: The Central Pacific Ocean... | reverse complement strand
GGTTCTGGGCACCGCCATCAATGCGGGAATCTACGGCCTGGCCCAACCCAGAGAGGATGATTCCTTCCGTTTGTTCAGTGATAGTTTCGAAGGAGCGGAGATCAATGGCTCCATCGAAAAGCTCGAAAAGCAGAGCGGACGGGAAAGCTGGGGAAACTACTGCCTTGGCGTCCTCAAGGTTCTCCAGCAAATGAACCTGGCTCCGGAGCATGGGTTTTCCCTGATCCTTACCACCGACCTCCCCATGGCCGCAGGCTTGAGCTCAAGCGCCGCCGTGGAATTGGCCACAGCTTTGTGCCTTCTCCAGCTTGCGGAGCGCACCCTTCCCAAGAACGAATTGGTTTCCCTTTGCAGAAAAGCGGAAAACGAGTGGGTGGGACTGCCCTGTGGAATCCTCGATCAAGGCACCTCCGCTTTCGGTGAAGCAAATCAGGTCGTTCGCATCGATTGCGCGGAAGAAGCCTATTCCACACTACCCCTTCCCGAAGGGACCGCATTCTGGATTTTCGACACCGGAATCAAACATGATCTGGTTGATTCGCACTATGGAACCAGAAACCGGGAATGCATGGATGCTCTGGCCGCGCTTCAAACTCTGGATCCCAAGCTTCTCCATCTGGCTCACTGTCCGGGCGACTTGCTCGAAAAAGCCGAATTGCCCGAAAACCAGATGAAGCGCGCCCGGCACGTCATCGGCGAACAGGCAAGAGTACGTATGTTCGAAGAGGGCCTCCGAGAGTCGAATTCGCCGGAGGAACTTGGTTCGCTTCTTCGGCAATCCCATGGAAGTTCATCCGAACTCTTCGAAAACAGCGTCCCCGAACTCGATCACTTGGTCGACCTGCTCAACGAGGATGACGAAGTCTTGGGCGCCCGTTTGACCGGAGGCGGTTTCGGGGGAGCCGCCTTGGCCTGGACAAGCCAAGGTTTCAGCGAGGAAAAAGCCCGGTCGATTGCCTCAGCCTATGAGCGGAAATGGCAGGTATTGCCCAAATTCCACACCTTTTCCGCGTCCCAAGGCGCTCATTGCAAAGACCCGCTAGACAAGGGCTAAAAATTCCCGTACCACCCGAATGAAACCGGGGCGGTCCTCAACGTGAAGATCGTGACCCGCCTCCAGCAAGACCTCCACCTTCGAATTCGGAAAATGTTTCCCGACTTGTGCCAAATGTTCGGTACGGAGGTATCCCGATTTGCCCCCACGGACAAAAAGGGTCAAGCCCTCAAAGGTTTCCTCCGCCTGCAGGGGGTTGGAGGAAAGCCCGTCGATCGATGCCCGAAGCGCCGAGAGGTTAGCCTTCCAATGAAAGCATCCGTCTCTCTCGGTCAGGTTAGTCAGCAGAAATTGACGGAAAGCCCAATTCGGCACCTGGGATGCGAGGGCTTCGTCCGCCTCTTTTCTCGAGTTCAAACCACTTAAATCCAAAGACAACAAAGCCTCCAAGGTGGGAACGTGATGCTCCGGAGGATAATCTCTGGGAGCGATGTCCGCAATGACCAGCTTTTGGATCCGCTTGGGATGATCGCAAGCGAAACGCATCGCCACCTTTCCGCCCAGACTATGCCCGCAAAGAGTGACCGAACCCAGCTTTTGTTGATCCAACCAATGGAGCAAGTCCATCGCCATGGCCTTCACCGATGCGTCTTCCCGGTGAAAGGAATCCCCGTGGTTGGGCAAATCCAGAGCCCAGACCCGAAAGTCCGAGGCCAGATCCTTGGCCACGCTCCTCCAATTTCTGGATGAACCCAGCAAGCCGTGTAGGCAAATCAGGGGGGGCATTCCCCCAGTTCCGAATTCCTCACTGTGAAGGATGCCATCCATGCCCTCTAAAACAACTCGAGTTGGGAGGGATCCGACTTGGCTGACTTTCGGACTTTGGGCTGGCTTGGAACAATCATAGTCTCTTCGCTGGGGATCTCCTGCTCGGAGGGAGTTAGGGAACTCTTCGAAGCATCCACTTCGCAAGTCTTGCCTCGAGCGGTTCTCGATCCGGTTTCCAGGCCCGCTAGAATCTCCTTGGCCCGACCGACCACGGAATCGGGCAAGCCTGCCAGACGGGCAACCTGAATGCCAAAGGATCGCTCCGAAGCCCCGGGCGTGACTTGGCGGACGAAAATGATTTCATCGTTCCATTCCTTCACCGCGACGGAAAAATTCCGAAGCCTGGGCAAACTTTCGGCCAATTGGGTAAGTTCATGATAATGGGTGGCAAAAAGTGTCTTGGGCCCATGCGAGCCTGCGCCATGCAAATGCTCCACGACGGACCAGGCGATGCTCAGTCCGTCATAGGTGCTGGTACCCCGGCCGATTTCATCCAAAACGATCAGACTGGACGGTGTGCAATGATTGAGGATGTTGGCGGTCTCATTCATTTCCACCATAAAGGTCGAATTTCCGCGGGCCAACTCATCCCCCGCTCCCACTCTTGAAAAGATCCGGTCCACCAACCCAAGCCGGCAACTTTTGGCAGGCACAGCCGATCCAACCTGAGCCATGAGCGTAATCAGGGCGACTTGACGAATGAAGGTGGATTTTCCGGCCATATTGGGACCGGTGATCAGGCAAATCTGATCTTCCTCGGCGGAAAGCGAACAGTCATTGGGAACAAAAGCATGCGTCCCCGCCAAGCCCAAACTTTCCCGCTTGAGGACCCCTTCCACAACCGGATGCCTACCCTGTTCGATCTCCAAGACGCTCGAATCTTCGACGAACTCAGGGATGCAGTAGTCCCGGTCCCGCATCATCGCTCCCCAGGATGAAAACAGATCGATTTCGGAAAGAACCTCAGCTGTCCGGGCCAACTCATCGGCATGCTCGAGGGCATGCTCAACCACTTGCAGAAAAAGCTCCTGTTCCTTGGCCACCGCCCTCTCTTCCGCATTGACGATCTCCTTTTCCTTTTGTCTGAGTTCTTCGGTGTAGAACCGTTCCGCATTGGTCATGGTCTGCTTGCGCACGTAGTGCTCGGGCACGAGATGGAGATTGGCCTTGGTGACTTCGATGAAATAACCAAAGGCTCCGTTGTATTTGACCTTGAGGTTGGAAATACCGGTCTTTTCCCTTTCCGAGGCTTCCAATTCCAAAATCCATCTCTTTCCCCCACGACCCAATTCGCGGAGTTCGTCGAATTGTTCGTCAAAACCAGTCCGGATGACCCGACCACCCTCCCCTTTGACGTCAACCTTGATATCCGCGGGCAGTTCCTCTTCGAGGGCTTTTTCGAGCAAGGCGCACAGAGAATCAAAGGTTTCCACCTTCAAGGCCAAGGCCTCGATGGCCTTGTTAGCCCCACCGACCTCCTCCAAGGTTTTTCGGATACCCGGCAAACCGCGCAGAGTCGCCCGCAAACCACCCAGTTCCCGGGGTCTCACCAAACGGTTGCGCAATCTTCCCAAAATTCGTTCCAGATCGCTCCCCCTTTTGAGAATTCCCGCCACATCATCGACCACAACCGGCAGAGTGGAAAATTCGGACACACAATTCTGTCTTCGACGAATTTCCGTAAGATCCCTTTGAGGACTGGACAGGTAAGCCTCAAGCAAGCGGGCTCCCCCCGCGGATACGGTGCCATCCATGGAATCGAGTAGAGAACCCTTGCGACTTTGGGCCGAGGTCTTGAAGATTTCCAAATTCCTTTGCGTCGATGGATCGACCAGCAACGACTCACCATCGCGGAATTCTTCGATTTTCCGCAAATTTCCCGGCTTGCCCTTAAGTACGTCCTGGGCATAGACCAGCAAGGCTCCCGCCGGACCCAAACCGGGGTGGGAAAGACCGATCCCGAATCCTTCCAAATTCATGACTCCCAAACTTTCCATGACCTCCCGGGCACCCGCCTTCTGATCGAAATCGAAATCCGGGCGTTCGGTTTGGGTAACGTCCGTGAGAATCCGCTCCAATTCATCCTTAAAAAGATCGCTTTCCTCCCAATGAGCAACCTTGGAAGACAGGCTTTCAGGCAAAAGAACTTCACGGGGAGAAAGAGCGCTGAGCACCGAAAGAAAGTCCTGAAGGTTGGAGCTTTGGGTCAAGTTGAACTTGCCCGTGGAAAGGTCGAGCCAGGAGGCAAAGGCCGCTTTCTTATCCAAATCAAGGGCAACGAGAAAGTGGTTACTGGAAGCATCCAGCTGCTGGTCCTCCAGCAAGGTGCCCGGTGTTAGAATGCGGGTAATTCCGCGTTTGACCAGTTTGCCGGTCTTGGGAGGCTCCAATTGATCGCAAATGGCGACCTTGTGTCCAAGGTTCAGGAGCTTGGTCAAGTATCCCTCTGCGGCATGGGAGGGAATCCCAGCCATGGGCATATCATGCCTCTTGGTTAAGGTGATTCCAAGCAACGCGGCTCCCCGTTCGGCATCGCTCTCGAACATTTCGTAGAAATCACCCAGACGGAAGAGTAAAAGCGTATCCGCTTCCAAGCTCTCACGAGCTTCGCGGTACTGCTTCATCATTGGAGTCTCTTCGCCTGCCTTTTTGCTCATCTGAAGAAAAACAGGCAACCCATGGAATGGGCTTTCGTCAAGGCAATGTAGAGCGAATGCCGAGGAACTCAGAAATTGGCCCCGAGACCAACCTCGAACAGGTGCAAGGTCATCTGCTCGTAAGGATCGTTCTCAGAGACACCCATAAGGCGATAACCCAGAGAAGCGGACATCACTTCCGAGTATTTGTAGTCCAAGGATAATCCAAGATTGTAACTAAAGACTGAGGATGACTCAGTTGTATACTTTTCGAATGGCGTTAAGGGCAAGGTGAAAGGAATTACCAGTTCAAGGGTGTCAGACCTAGACGCATAACCAAAACCTAGAGAACATCCTAACGAAAGACTCTCACTGAGCGGCAAGCTAAATCCAGCGTTTAGCGACAAATCCAAGACTTCACTCTCACCTTTCCCGGATGCGTCATTATCATCAAGTTTTTCAAAACCCTCTAATTCGGTGTAGTGATATCCTAACTTCAACAAAATTTCAACATTCCCCAACCTTCGACCAAGACCGATTCCGACGGCAGAACCAACTTTAGCATCCAAAGGAAAATTGTACTGATTTCCAGCTTCAACTAAAGTCTTTAGTTCGGTTGGTGCCTGCAATGCTAAGAAAGGTCGCAAAAAGAAGGCTCCCTTCAACTCTTCGGTGGTAGGTTTGATCTCGTAATACGCAGCCTCGGGTTCCTGATAGACTACCGAGGGGGGAACAGTCCGATCACCAGCGGATTCAGGTATGGCGTCTTGCTTTGGTTCGGGAGGGCCTGGCAATGCATTGTAGTATTGCTGAGGAGCCTGCCTTTCAGGAAGTGAGGGGGTCGAACTCTCCTTTTTGGGCGTAATCAACTGGATCGGCTCGGTTCCGGAAAAACCTGCCATTTTCTCGGACAAGGACATGGCCCTCGCTTCCATTCTTTTAAAGAATTCATCCCGATCGACCTCGTCAGACCCGTATGACCGCAAAAGCAGCGAAAGGAAACAAAGGATAACGCTCAGTCCCTGAATTCGCTTGAAGAAGTTCATTGTCGAAAAGAAAAGTAAGATTAGAAGCTTAACTCAATCCCATAGGTTTCAAGAATGGACGAGGATCCTGTAAATAACAATTCTCGAATGATCTGATCCTTTTCTTCATTTGTGAAAATGACTGATTCGCTAACGTACTTGGAAACGCTCAAGGCACTCTGCAAGGACTCGATGACGTTCCGAACTCTCTCCACTTGGTAGGCCTTGCGAGTGAGCATTCTACTTTCCCCGGGAACTGTATTGTCGAAGAGCACCCATTCTTCCTCGTCGGCGGTTGCCTGCCAATAAAGCCATTTCTGCAGGTCATGGGAAAAGAGATAGAAATCAACGAAGTATTGGTTGCCCGTCCAAATCCATCCCAATTCCTCGCTCCAAACCCATGTGGATGTGGCAAGTTCTTCCAATTCCGGTACGTAGAGCCAACCCAAGTGATTGTGCAGAATCCAATTTTGGTTGGAGTTGGGCTGATAATAAAATCCGAACTCTCCGACGTAACGCCATCCGGGCAAACTCTCGGAAGTCGCAACGCGAAGGGAGACGGTTGTCTGATCGGTCAAATTGCCATCCGAAAGAACGTAACTGAATGAGGTGTCTCCAATAAACCCTGCCTCAGGAGTGAATTGCAACGGAGACTGTGAGGGTGCGCTCGCATTCGCATCAAGGGAAACGATTCCCCGCAACCCGTCGTAGATGATCCGTTCAACGAAAAGAGTCTCGCCGACGTCCGGGGCGAAAACGTCATTGGACAGAACCTCAAGAATTCCAGCGGAAGAGTCGCCCGCCTCGTAGGCGAAGGTATCGGCGTTAGCAATGGGTTGGTCATCCACTTCGGCAATGACAAACTCCAGAGGATAAGTCAGGTTGCGATCACTCAATTCCAAAGCGATTTCAAGATTGTCCGTTCCATAGGCATGCGCATTGGGGTAATAATAAAAAGTTCCATTCTGATCGGTCAATTGGCCCAAGGTTCCATTTGCTCGAATGATCGGATGAGTCGAAATTCCAAGAACTCCGGGCGTATCCGGATCATTGAATTCAATATCCACAGCAATATTGACGTCCTCGTTTAGGAAAAATTGACTCTTAGACAAGGTGGGGTCCTCATCCAGGTTAGTGATTTGAAGAACAATTTCCATTTCGCTCGACCTGTTGGTTTCATCAAAGACGCTGACAAAGACTTGGTAGTCCCCGCCCGCATCCTTATCCGATGGATCTTCGAAATCGGGCGCCTCCTTGAAGCTTAGAAGGTTGGTGGTGGCATTAATCTCAAAGGAAGAACTGTCGCTGCCACTGGTTATCTCATAGCGGAAGACCGTGCTCATGTCATCCGTAGCATTCAGTTCCAGTACCTCCAAGGTGTTTTCCGGGTGAAGCTTGGGACTAAGAGAGGTGCTTCCGGAAACCCCGAAAACCGGATCATGCTCGTCCGCATCCTCTACGTTAACGATAATTTCACGGGTTACGACATTATCCTCTGCCCCATCCCCATCGGAAACGGAAACCTTAATGACGTAGCGGTTATCGCCGTCGATCGATCTCGGAGCGGAAATACCTTCGAAATCCGGAGCGGTTCGGAAACTCAATTCCCCGGTTGCTGAATTCATTACAAAGCTTGTCCAATCTCCGAAACCGGGGACCAAATCATAAACCAAGGATACGTTGTCATCGGCATCTCCATCCGTAGCCAGGACCGAGACAACGCTCTCGGAGTTTTCCGGGACGGCAAAGGACGTGGTCCCATTGTCATCCAAATTGACTACCTCCGGGACGAAATCATTGACGTTGGTGATGGCAATGGAGAAGTTGCCCTCCGTCGAGAGATTTCCGTCCGAAACCACAAGAATGAATTCATACAGGTTATCGCCGTCATCGGATTGCGGATTTTCAAAGTCCTTCGTATAGTCCCCTTGAGAAAAGGTCAGTTCATTACCGACGATAATCACTCTTCCCTCATCTTCTCCTCCGTTGGTTGACCAGGTGAGAGCATCTCCTTCCTTATCGAATCCTTCGAGTAAAATCGGAGTATTTTGATTTTCGGAGTAGTTTTGATCAAGAGCAGTCTGAATGGTGGGGGCATCGTTGACTGGATAAACGTTCAAATGCAAAGTCACCGCGGAGGAGAGCCCGGCTTGGTCGGTGGCTTGTAGAACCAAGGAGTCCGTGCCATTGTAATCAGGGTCGGGCAGGTAGGACAGAGAGAAACCTCCCAAACTGACGCTGGCATCTCCGAAACTGGGACCGGAAAGGATCGACCAATCGATTGCAGTGCCTTCGGGATCCGTGGCGTTAAAATCGCTGTTGTTCAAATCAAAAACCAATTCATTATCCTCATTGAGATTCGCTTGATCAGAACCCAGCGAATATAGGATGATCGGCTTATCGTCTCCATCCTGCACCTCTATGACCAAATCTTGGGTAACCGATCCTCCTGCCCCGTCCGAAACCAGAATCACGACGGAGTAATTGTTGTCTTGGTTGGAATCAACTGGGTTCTCGAAATCCGGATCAATCGCAAAGGAAAGCAGCCCGGTGTTTCTATCGATTACAAAGGAAGCGTTATCCTCTCCCCCCATAATGGAGAAGGAGACGTCTTGGTAAGGATCGGAAACACCCGTTCCCTCGTTGCTTGCGTCATAGTCAAAGACCTCAAAGGTATGCTCTTGGTGTTGCTTCCAGAATGCGGTCGAGTTGCCATCGAAATTATCGATCACCGGGGGTTCGTTGACGTTTTCCACACGCACCACAAGCAATTCTTCCACCGAATCAGTTCCATCCGTAACGCTTACCCGCACCTCATACTCGTTGAAACCCTCGGTGTCATCTGGGTTTTCATAATCCGGCGGATTGATGAACAAAAGTTTTCCGGAGAAACTTGAATCGAACTCGAACCAATCCCTGTCTTTTCCTCCACTGATGCTGTAGGAAAGAAGATCCTTCTCCTGATTGGCCTCGATGAGAGAAAGATGGTTGATCGAGTAAGTTCCCGACAACCATTCCTGAGTTTTTTCAAAATCCTTGGCGCTTCCTTTGTTCAGATACTGAAAAATCTTATCGTTGCTTGGCATGGCAACGAGTAGCTCGGGAAAAGAGTCTTCGTTGACGTCTGCGGTTACGATCGAAGATGCGTAGGCGCTCAGGCTCTGATCCTTCCAACCAGTCTCGAATTCGACCCGGTCGGACTTCTGGAAATGAGCCCGAATCTCATTTGGACTTCGAGAACTCGTTAGGATGTCCAACCGGTCATCGTTGTTCAAGTCAACCAACTCAACCAACACTCCAACTCCCTTGGTATCAGAATCCTCAGTCGGATAAATCAAGGTCGGAGAACCGAAGCTCGCATTCCCTTCGTTGATGAAAAGGGTAAAGTTTCCATCATAGGAAGCGACCGCCAAATCGGAATCGCCGTCCTTGTCCACGTCACCGATTGAAAAATGGCGGGGGGAGTTGATCAGCGAACCGTCTTGAAACAGAACTTGAGGGTCATCAAAGGCAAAGGAGGGTTTTCCCTTGTTGGGAATCCAGATCAATTTGTCGTCCGTGTCGGAGATAGCCACCACATCCACGTCGTCATCCCGGTCCAAGTCGACCGAACCGACGAACGTGGCTCCGGGCAAGTTGCTTGCCAGAACAATTCCCGAATTGAATCCGCTGCCGTTGCCGGGGAACATGGAAATTTGACCGGCTCCGAAGTAGGCCACGACCAAATCCAAAAAACCATCCTCGTTCAGATCGGACAGCACCGCATGATCGGGTTCTCCGATACCGCTCGCGCTCGTGACCTCCTGCCTGAGAAAGTCACCCAGTTGCGCGCCGGGCCCCTGATTTACGAACATAGCGACTTTATTGGCGCTCTTTTCCAAAGCCACGAAATCGGAGTCTCCGTCACGGTCCAAATCCCCCACAACGGTCAGGAACGCATTGGGAGCCCCGGGCAAGGGATCGGAGGATGGCGAGAAAGAGCCGTCCTTCATGTTGTTCATTATGCCCAATTGTGTATCTTGCACAGAATAGAGAATCTCAGGCATACTGGTTCCTCCATCATCATCCGTTGCAGACATCTCAACCACTCGGCGGACGTTTTCCTGCACAGCAAGGTTCCGGAAGCTTTCCACCAGGGCCGAATCCAAAACCGGCAGATCATTCAGATTCAGCACCCTTATTTGGATAGCCACCTCATCCTGCCCGATTCCGTCGCTTACGCGGATGATCAATTCATATTCATTATCGGCATTGAGATCATCCGGTGATTCGTAATCAGGTATGGGTTGTACGAAAGAAATCTCCGGAACCGAAGAGTCCTTGAAGGTAAAGCGTTTGTAATCCGTGGTATTATTTTCAACCACTTCATAGGTAAGAGCGTCCCCTTCGGTGTCAGTGGCTTCGAAGGAATAAGGAATCGAGAGCGAGCTTTCGTTGACGTCCACGACTGGAAAGGCAGGGAAAAAGGGAGCGTCGTTGGATTTTGGAAGCACTTGGATAGGAACGGTGATGGATGAGGGGCTCGAGCTGCCGTCATTCACCAAAACGTTCACTTCGTAGTCGTTGTCCCCGCCAAGATTGTAGACTGCAGGATCCTGAAAGAAGAGCCTGGATTGGTTTCCGTCGCGTACGATATCAAAGAGAGGATAATCCGAACCGGTCTGCTCGATGCTCCATGAAAAATTGGAGGGAGGATAGGCGGCGATCGATGGATCCAGCCCAAAGATGCCAAGACCTTGAGAATCGCTGCCGTTATCGTCGTTGGCCGAAAAAAGTCCAACCGTGGTATCTCCTTCGACAACTTGCAGAGGTGAGCTTGTCAAAGGAGCGATTTGTGGGGGATCATTGACTTGATCGACAACCACTGTGACGGTTACGTTTTGGTCATAATTACCGACACCGGGATCCGTGGGATCGTTGGAAATGCCAAGATAAATCAAAGTCGTCCCGGAATAATTTGCGGGAGGAGCATATCCCAGCTCGCCCGTGCTTCCGTTCAAGATGACTGTGCCGACCGTAGAAGATTGGTTGAATTGATACCAATATGCGGAATCGCCAATATCGGGATCGGTCGCATTCAGTTCGGTCGTCCATTGTTGAGCCCAAGAATTGGGAGATTGGTCTTCGGATAGGGTGACGGCAATATTTTGCTGGTGGTTGACCACATAGGGTGTTTCCTGAACGTTCATTACGCGAACGGTCAGGTCATGAGTGGCCACTCCGTTGTTACGGTCTCTCAGGACGACCCTCAACTCATACTGATTGAGGCCACTCACCGATAGATCGTTCTCGTAATCCGGCATGGTTATGAAGGACAAGGCTCCGGTGCTCGAATCGATCTTAAAATATTGGTAATCACCATGACTGGCATCTCCGCCTTTTCCCGTGAGAGACCAAGTGAACCGAGTTTGATCAACGCCATCCTCCACGTCGCTTGCATTGAAATCATGGATGGTGATCAGTTGATTCTCGTTTTGGTCCAGAATGTCGAAATCCTGACTTATGGTTCCCGCGGGCCACTCGAAGGAGGGCAGATCGTTTATGGAATTCACCGTGGCCTGAATCTTCAGGAGAATCCAGTTACCGGTTGGATCCGAGGCATTGACGTCAAAGTAATCGTTCCCGTTGAAGTCCCCATTGGGCCAATAGTTCAATTCACCCGTGCTGGCGGACAAGGTCGAGCGGTTTTCGTCCCAATAGTCGTTGGCATCTTCCACCAGAGACCATTCAAGAGCCAAACCCTCCGGATCCACAGCATAATTTCTAAGATCAATGCTGGTGTTGGAATCTTCATCCAGAGACAGCTCCAAAAACTGGTTGGAAAGATTTTGCAGAGAAGGCGCCTCATCCACACCCTTAACGCGAACCTTCATATCCTTGGAGGTGGAATTTCCATCCCTGTCCGTAAGGTAGACCTTGAATTCGAAGTCACGATTACCTGACTCGGAGAGAAGGGTTTCATAGTCGGGGAAGGCAAGGAAGGATACCATTCCGGCTTCACTGACGTAAAACAAATCGACGTCGGTGTGACTCGCGTTGTCATCCTTGGCGGCCAGATTCCAAGTCACTCCGGCAGGATTGGGTTCACCATCCTGCGAATCATTGGCATCGAGCTGAATGATATCCAGGGTCCGATTGGATTCAGTGCTCTCGAATATCTCAATCAAGCCGGTATTGAAATAAGGATAGGCCACTTCATCGTATTCGATGGAAGGAGGATCATTAACCGGTTGCACGTAAACCGTGAAATTCAAGTCGGAACTAAGAACACTATCCGAGACCGTGAGAATGAAATCGCTATCCCCGTATTGGTTGGCGACCGGACTGTAGGTGAAACCATCCGCCGACAAGATCAAACTACCCTTCGATACGTCCGGAGGGGTGTGCAGACTCCAAGTGAGGGTTGAACCTTCGGGGTCGGAAGCATTTACGTCAGAGAAGTAAACCACGGTGTCGTTATCTTCCAAACCATTTACCTGATAGGGACCCTGGAAGGGAAATTCTGGAGCTTCGGGAACCTGAGTGACTTCAATGTTCAAAGTGTCGCTCATCCACCCTCCCCTTTGATCGGTCGCATTCACATCAAGCGAAAAGATCGTGACGTTGGTGTCCGCATCGGAGGGGGCATTGAAATAAACCGATCCGTTGGGATCCAGGTAAAAGACGTCAACGTCCCCACCGATTTCGGACCAGTAAATGTCGTCCGAACCCGAGTTGTTCAAGTTATCTTCATCGGCAATGATTCCGGAGACGTTCAGGTCGATGACAAACTGTTCGGGTTCGGTAACGAAAACCACGGGGGGAAGAGTAAGCACCGGGTAGTCGTTGACGTCGGTCACAGTGACATTGAAGGTTTCCTGCTTACCCTTCCGGTTTGCGTTGGAAGCCGCATCGTCCCAAACCTTTACGATGACTTCATAGGTGTTGTTCGTTCCACTGTCGAGCGGCGACTCGAAATCCGGATTGGAGGTAAAATTCAAGTCCACGTAGTCTCCGGAGGATGCGCTTAGCTGGAAGTAGTTTTGGTCGGCCCCGCCAATGATCTCCCAGTGATAGTTGGGCGTCCCCGCATCCTGATCGGTTGCGGACAAGGTTCCCACGAAATTCTGGTTCTCCTGCACCGAAGCGTTCAAATCCACCAGGCTTGCAAAGGCCGGCGCCTCATTCAGGTCCGCAACCACCAAGTGCAATTCGATCTCATCTTTTCCGGCAGGAACGTTTCCATCCTCCACTTCTATGAACAATTCGTAAGTTCCGTCCTCTCCGTTGTCGGAGGGAATTTCGTAATCGGGTTCGCTCCCCGACTTGAAGCTGATGACTAGGGTAGCAGGATCCAGAGGATTTCCCGGTATGCTTGGCGCAAGGTCGAACTTATCGGCATCCTGACTTGATGATCCGAAGGAAAATCCGGTGATGCCCTGTCCGTCCACCTCAAGGGCATAGATATAGACTTGCGCGGGATTGTTTTCGTTGACGGAAACGGTTACGGGAACCCCGTTCTGCAGGCTTTGGTTATTGTCCACCCGGTAAATCCTTGGATCGTCTTCGATCGGAACGATCTTGAATTCAAAAACCAGTTCGTCGACGGATCCGTTTCCATCATACACTTCTATGGTGAAATTATCATCAACGGTGGAGCTGTCCGCATCCCCCTGAAAATCGGCGCTGGGGGTGTAGGTGAAAGTGGTGGGCGAGTTCCCCGAACCCGAAATGGTCAAGGTTCCGCTTGAGGGATATTCACCGCTCTTGTACCTCCAATTCAAAACGTCTCCGGCATCCTCATCGGAAGCGGACAAGGGAACGCTCAAATCAGTCAATCCATTCCAGGAGGAATCCTCGTTCAAAGTGATGGTTTGAGTTTGGGAAAGGTTAATGAGAGGAGCCTCATTGACGTTGTGCAGATTGACCGTAATGGTCTCTTCGGTAGAAAGAGTGGTGCCTCCGGTCGGTGCGACGTCCGTTGCCGTAACGGTCACCGTGTAGGTCGTTTTGCCCGACGTATTCTCAAAATCGGGAGAGGAAAGAAAACTCAATGTTCCAGAGGACGCGTCGACCTCAAAATGGGAGTTGTCGACCGCACCCGAATCAAGGGTATAGGTTAATGCCCCCAAGGTATCGGGATCCGCAGCGCTGAAGGTGTAGACCGAAAGGGTGTTTTCCGGATGACTGATTACGGAGGAGGGAGTGGTGAAGATGGGTGCGTCATCATCCTGCCTTCCCACGATAACGTTTGCGGTTATGTAGGATTCGCCGCCTGTGGCAACCGCTCGAACCACAAAGGTATCAGTGCCGAAGAAGTCTTGGTTGGGAACGTAACTGTTGAGATCGAAAGAAGTTCCGGAACCGGTGGGCGAAGGGTTTCCCAAGGAACCATAGGTCGGGGATGTGGTGATGCTCCAGGAGATTTGGTCTCCTTCCGGATCCGATGCGCTCAGCGACAAACCCGGCCAACCGGTCGGGTTTCCATCTTCACTCATGGTACGCTGGATGGTGCTGGAGCCAAATGAAATGACGGGCGGTTCATTGACCTCTTGCAAATTAATCACCAGCGATTGCGTATCGTTGCCACCCCCACTTGCCGAATCATCGGCGGTCAAGGTAAGGTTCCATTGGGTTTTCGCAATACTCTGTTGAGACTCGTAATCAAGGGGGTTTTCCAACACCAAGTACCATTTTTTGGGATCCGACCCGTCTTGGTTCAGGGTGAAAAGCGGATCGTCGCTTACCACGGATGGTGTGGAATCGGGATCCGCAATGGTGACGGTCGCGACGCTCGTGACGTTTTCATTAAGGTTGATGGAAAAATTATCCGACGTGGAACCGGAGGTGTAGATCACCGGAGTGTCCGGCACACTTGCTACGGTAATGGTGAATTCATACATGACCGAATAGATGCCACCCTCGCTGCCATTCCAATCAAAAGTGTCGGTGCCCTCGAAATTCAAATCCGGCGTATAACGCAAATTCGGACTGGAAGCGTCGGAGTCGTAGGCAAGACTCCCGTTGGGTGGTTGGGAAAAATTCCACAACTCGAAGTTCTGAGAACCATTGTTGGCAGGCAGAGTGATCAATACCGCTGAGTCATCTTCATTGACCGTGTCGGATCCCAGCGGAGTGCTTCCATTAAGCGTAGCCACGCAGAAAAAGCAGTTCAGCAAAAGGAACTGGCTCTTTCGGACAATGTCTGTGGCGAAGGGCAAGGGTAAAATCTCCTAAAATCTCTATGTAATTGCAATCATTATATATATATAACGGACGATCCAATCGAATCTTTAATCCAAAGAATGAAATCCTTCTTGATTTTTAAAAATTCATTAGCGCAAAGGAGAGTTTTTCTTACGTAAATCGAGAGAAATCGGAAATTTGAGTAAAAACCGTTCGGATAAAGAGAGAAATTTCATGATTCATTTATTTCTTGCCCTTTTTCGTATCCCTTCTCCATGATTCGCGTACAATTGCCATGGATAAAGAAAACTCCTCCTCAACCTCATACTGGAAAGCGAGCTTGGCTCTGGTGGTAAAACTTCTCATCGTTTGGTTTTTCGTATCCTTCGGATGCGGAATCCTGTTCAAGGAACAGCTGGACGAGTACTCCGTCGGCGGAGCTCCCCTCGGATTTTGGATGGCCCAACAAGGTTCCATCCTCTGCTTCGTCCTGCTGTTGATCACTTACTCTCATCTGATGAACAAGCTCGATGAAAAACATGGTTTCAAGGAGGAGGAATGATGGACCAAACCATTTGGAACTTCATCTTCATCGGAATCACCTTCGGCGTGTACGTTGGAATCGCAATCTGGTCTCGCGCCGGGTCGACCAAGGAATATTACACCGCAAGCGGCGGAGTTTCTCCCTTTGCCAACGGTATGGCAACTGCGGCGGATTGGATGTCCGCGGCCACTTTCATATCCATGGCCGGAGGCATTGCCGCCGCCGGCTATGGGGCATCCAAGTTTCTCATGGGTTGGACCGGGGGCTTCGTTCTGCTGACCACCCTGATGGTTCCTTATTTGAGAAAGTTCGGCAAAGCAACGGTTCCCGACTTCGTGGGCGACCGCTTTTATTCGAACGGAGCCCGTTTGGTGGCAGTGATTTGCGCCATTTTCATTTGCATGACCTACATCATGGGCCAAATGAGGGGAGTAGGCATCGTTTTCTCACGTCTGTTCGACATAGAGATTTGGATGGGGGTCCTCATCGGGGGGGGAATCGTTTTCTTTTACGCGGGTTTGGGGGGTATGAAGGGAATCACTTACACCCAGGTCGCCCAGTATTGCGTAATGGTCTTTTCCTACACCATTCCAGTAATCTTCATTTCCATGATCATCACCGGAAACGTCATTCCGCAATTCGGATTAATCGGTGACTACGTCAAGGATGGAGCCGCCCAAACCCAACCTCTGATCGAAAAGATCAACCAGATTTCCCTTGAACTCGGTTTCAGCGAATACACCGCCAACACCAGCAACAAACTGGATTTGTTTTGCATCACCGCCGCCCTGATGGTGGGAACGGCCGGACTCCCCCACGTCATCGTTCGGTTTTTTACCGTCAAGAACGTCCGGGCCGTTCGGAAATCCGCATATTGGACTCTCAGCTTCATTGCCATCATTTACCTAACCGCCCCGGCTCTCGGGATGTTCGCCCGAACCAATTTCATCGAGGAAATCAACGAGAGGAAATACCAGAATGCTCCGGATTGGTTCAAGAATTGGGAAAACCAGGGCATGATTGCCTGGATCGACAAGAATGGGGACGGAATCATGCAATACCGGTCCGGTGACGTCTTTGTGGGGAAGCCGGTCTATGAGGATGGTTCCCGAGCCGAAGGAGGACCTCGTCCCGTCACCAATGAGGTCGTCGATTCCTCCGCCAACGAAGTCTATTACGACAAGGATATCATTGTCCTTGCCAACCCCGAAATGGCAGGCTTGCCCAAATGGGTCATCGCTTTGGTCATGGCTGGCTGCGTTGCCGCAGCCCTATCCACTGCCGCAGGTTTGCTCCTCGTTCTCTCCACTTCGGTCTCTCATGACCTGATGAAGAAAATCATCAAACCTGACATCTCCGATGCTCAGGAAATTCGCTATGCTCGAATCGCCTCCTTCGGAGCCTTGGTAATCGCCGCATACTTTGGAATCAACCCACCGTCCAGCTTTGTCGCCAAAACCGTGGCCTTTGCCTTCGGATTGGCCGCATCCTCGTTTTTTCCCACTCTCATTCTTGGAATCTTCTCCAAAAAGATGAACCGGGAAGGAGCGATAGCGGGAATGATCTGCGGAATTGTCTTCACTTTCAGTTACATCGTCTATTTCCAATTCCTGAGCGAGAGCAAGGACTACTGGTTCGGTATCTCTCCGGAAGGCATAGGCTTTTTGGGGATGCTGATCAATTTTGCGGTCGCCTTCACGGTTCGTTCCTTCACCCAAGCTCCCCCCCGGGAGGTTCAGGAAATGGTGGAGGATATCCGGATTCCCAAAGGGGCAGGCGATGCCGTGGACCATTGAGTATTTCACTTAAATCATATTTCCTTGCCAAGAAAGAGATGACCCAAAAAGATTGATTTGATGATCAAAACAGCCCATCTCCTCACATTCTTGTTCTTCCTCAATTCCTTTGCCTACGGTCAGGCTACCACTCAAGAAAAACCTGATTATCATCTGGGCTTTCGTATCGCCCCGAGAATCAGTACGCTCGGAGGCGGATTGGAATTCGCCAAGGGACTTACCCCGAGCTTTGGACTGCGAGGGGGATTCAATTACTTCACCTACGGATACGATGCCACCGAATCCGACGTCGAGTACAACCTGGATCTGGAATTGAAGAGTTTAGGTCTTTTCGCAGACTGGCACCCATTCAAGGGAAGCTTTCGATTGAGCGGAGGCTTTTTGATCAACGGAAACGGAATCGAGGGCAAGGCGAAGCCCACTACCGCGAATTTCGAAATTGGAGACGGAACCTACGCATTGAATTCGGCAAGCCTCGAAATTTCCTACAACACCTTCGCTCCCTACTTTGGCTTGGGTTGGGATACCACTTTCGGAGACGAGGACAATTGGGGCTTCTGCTTTGATCTTGGCCTGGTTTATTCGGGTTCTCCCGAGGCTTCTCTCATCGTTGACCCAACTGCCTGAATGACTGCTGCGTTGACTGCAGATGTGAAAAAAGAGGAAGCCGATCTACAGGAATCGCTTGATGATTTCGAGTGGTGGCCGGTTCTGAGCGCCGGGTTGGTCTACCAATTCTAATTTTTTCGTATCCCTCAAAGTTTTTTTCTCGAATTCGGCTTTTTGACTTTACTGCTCCTTAGCCCCGCGCAAATTTTCCTTACATTGACTAGCCTTAGATTCCAAAACCCTCGAAAAGTTCCCTATCATGACCCAAAGCAGACGTTCCTTCCTCGCTCAATCTTCGGTTTTCGCCACCTTTGCCATCAGTGGTACAAAATCCTCCGCTAAGATCATCGGCGCCAACGACCGCATCCGCGTGGCAGTCTGTGGAATCAAAGGTCGGGGAAATTCCCACATGGGCGGTTTGGGCAGGCAAAAAAACGTGGAGATCTCACACCTGGTGGATCCCGACTCCCGGCTTTTCGAAGGCAGAAGCAACTTCGTTAAGAAAAAGTTCGGCAACACCCCGGAATGCGTGCAGGATGTGCGAGAGGTTCTGGAGAACAGTGAGGTCGACGTCATTTCCATCGCCACACCCAATCATTGGCACAGCCTCATGTCCATCTGGGCCTGCCAAGCCGGCAAGGACGTTTACGTCGAGAAACCCTTGAGCCACAACTTATTCGAAGGACGCAAACTCGTGGAAGCGGCAAAGAAATACGGGCGGATCGTTCAGCACGGCACCCAAAACCGTTCGCTTAGCAAGTGGTCCGACTTGGCCAAGGAAATTGCCTCGGGCAAACGGGGGAAACTCGAAGTGGCGTTGGGAACCTGCCACAAGCGTCGTGGCTCCATTGGCTTCAAGGAAACCAAGACCCCGCCAAGCGAACTCAATTTTGACGTTTGGACCGGACCGGCTCCGATCGAGGATTACCATGAGAACCTCGTCCATTACAATTGGCATTGGTTTTGGAACTACGGAAACGGAGACATCGGAAATCAGGGCGTCCATCAGATGGACATCGCCCGATGGATGATTCCTGGCGCGGTCTGGCCGAAAAGCATCGTCAGTGTCGGCGGTCGTTTCGGTTACGAAGATCAGGCTGAGACCGCAAATACCCAATTGGCCATTTTCGATTATGGGGAATCCCTGCTGGTCTTTGACGTGCGCGGTTTGGCCGGTAAAACCAATATGGGCGTATCCAACCAAGTTTATTTCAATGAAAAGGCCAAGCAAGTGAATACCAAAAGCCATGGTCTCAAGGGAATCAAGGATCCTCTGGCCGACCGTGGAGGCACCAAAGACCAACGGGTGGATATTTTTCAAAACTTCATTGAAGCCGTCCGTAACCGCAAGGAAGAACATTTGGACGCGCACGTCTACGAAGGACACGTGTCCAGTGGTTTGTGCCATTTGGCGAACGTATCCTACCGACTTGGGGAAAAGTCAGGTTTCAACCAAAAGACCAAAGCCTTTGGCTCCAACAAGAAGGCCTCGGAATACCTCGAACGCATGCAGGAACACCTCAAGGAAAACGGTCTCAAGCTCGAGGATACGGAATACGTCGTGGGGAGAACCTTGGAGTTCGACGCGAAGAACGAGTCCATCAAGGGGGATGATGAGGCCAACGCCTTGCTGACCCGGGATTACCGGGCGCCTTACCAAGTCCCGAAATCCGTGTAATCTTTTCCTTATCGGGAAACCGGAAAAGATTCCCGAAGGACAATTCAAAGAGGGGAATCAGCTTCTGACTTTCAGGATTCCCTCGATTTCCACCGCCACTCCGGCAGGCAAATCGGAAACACCGTAGGCGCTACGGGTCCCCACGCCATGATCCGTTCCCCAGACGTCGCGGAACAATTCACTGCAGCCATTGATCACCTGAGGGTGTTGAGTGAAACCGGAAGCGGCGTTGACCATGCCCAGAATCTTCACTACCCGATCCACGCGGTCCAGACTGCCCAAAACCGCTCGTACGGTTGCCAGGACGTTAAGACCCGTCTGGCGGGCGGCCGCGCTTCCTTCCTCAACCGTCAGTTCGGAACCGATCTTACCGGTGATCAGGGATCCGTCCATCCGTATGGGCAGGTGTCCTGAAAAATAGGCGAGTCCGCCTTCGATCAGCAAAGGTTGGTATAAGCCCGCCGCCTTGGGTGGAGTTGGCAAAAGGAGTTCAAGTTCTTCGATTCTACGTTCCGCTGACATGATCGTGACTTAATAGGATGAGGGAGAACGGGCAAGGGCCAAAATCCGCGGACCATGGAAATTTACGCGTTGCCCTACGCATCGATTTGTTTTCCAAAGGAACCTATGGAAAATGCAAGCCCCTTCACTCGCCGACAACTCCTTGGTTCCGCCGCCCTTGGTTCGCTTGCCATGACGCCGTTTGTTTCAAGCTTGGCTCAAAAGAATGCCACCTCCGCCAAACGAAGACCCTTGGCCAAGGGTGAGGTCATTCTCTTTCAGGGAGACTCCATCACCGATGCGGGCCGAAACAAATCAAACCCGCAACCCAACGACCAAAAGTTTTTCGGAAAAGGATATGCCTGGATGGCCGCATCCAAGTTGTTGGTCGAAAAATCCGAACTCGAACTGACCCTTCACAATCGGGGAATTTCAGGCAACAAGGTGCATCAATTGGCGGAGCGTTGGAAGCGGGATTGCCTCGATCTCAGGCCCGATCTCATAAGCATTCTCATTGGGGTCAATGACATCTGGCACGGCTTGAACGGACGGTATGACGGAACCGTACAAACCTACGAGGAAGATTTTGACAAGCTGTTGAAAAGAACCAGAGAATCACTTCCCAAGGTTCGCCTGGTGATTTGCGAACCCTTTGTATTGAAATGCGGAGCGGTGAACGAATCATGGTTTCCCGAATTTGACAAGTATCGAGCGGTTGCCAAGAAGATGGCCGAGGAGCACGGGGCCATCTTCGTACCCTTTCAGTCCATGTTTGACGAAGCGATCCGATATGCCGAACCCAAGCATTGGGCTGGGGATGGAGTGCATCCTTCCTCTCATGGAGCGGCGCTGATGGCTCATTATTGGATTCGAACAGTCACTGGATAAACAATTTAACGCATCCCGAACCTTACATTGCATCGTATGAAAGCCTGGCAACTGACCGAACCGAAAAGTTTCGCTCTTCTGGACATTCCGGAGCCAAAGGAACCCGGTCCAGGAGAAGCATTGATCCGAACCTCACGCATGGGCATTTGCGGAACGGACGTGAGTTGCTACCTGGGAAAGTTTCCCTTTTTCGATTACCCGAGAATCCCCGGCCACGAACTGGGAGTCGAAGTTCTGGCAGTAGGTCCGGAAGTTTCCAACGTGAAAGTTGGAGATCATTGCTCGGTCGAACCCTATTTGAATTGCGGCGCATGCCACGCCTGCTCCAAGGGTCAGGGAAATTGTTGTGAAAACCTCAAGGTTTTCGGGGTCATGATGGACGGTGGACTCTGTGAGCGGTCAATAATTCGGGCCGACAAATTGCACCCATCCGAAGAACTTTCCTTTGACCAACTTGCCTTAGTCGAAACTTTGGCCATCGGATGTCACGCTTCCGATCGCGGAAACCCCAAAGGGGGTGAACATGCGCTGGTCATTGGAGCGGGACCCATCGGACTGGCAACGCTGGAATTCAACCGGCTGACTCAGACCACTCTCTCAGTCATGGACATGTCCGAGGAGCGATTGGAGTTTTGCCGCGCCAACTACGGGATTGAAAACCTGATTCACTTCAAAGGCGACGGTTCGGAAAAGCAAAGAATGCTCGAAATCACAAATGGTACGCTCTTTGATTTGGTCACCGACGCCACCGGCAACCCCCATTCGATGTCCGGAGCTCTTGATTTCGTCGCTCACACCGGCCGCTTGGTATACGTAGGCATCACCACTCAGGAAATCTCCTTCAAACACCCGGCTCTTCACCGCAAGGAAATCGATTTGCTCGCTTCGAGGAACGCCTTGCCCTCGGATTTTCCCCGTATCATCAAGCTGATTGAAGACGGTGTCATCGACACCGACCCCTGGATCACTAACCATTTGAAATTCGAGGAGGTGGGAGACCGTTTCGAAGAAATCATCCGACCCGAAAACGGAACCTTGAAAGCGATCATTGAGGTGACCGGTTAGACCTGGGGTCTTCCCTTTCATTATCCGTGACCGAGCAGCATTCGATTCTGACCTTTTATCAATTTGCGGATTTTCCGGAATTCGAGGATTGGAAACCGAAGTTGGCGGATTTTGGTGAAAAGAATGGCATTTTGGGAACCATCATTTTAGCCTCAGAGGGAATCAATGCGACCATCTCGGGCCCCGAGAAAGGAGTCGAACGGTTCATGAAGGAAATTCGTAACGATCCAAGGTTCTCGAAAATGCCATCCCGCGAATGCCTTTCCGAAAGAACGACCTTTTATCGACTGCGGATCAATCTGCGAAAGGAAATCGTCACCTTGGGTGATCCATCGATCAGTCCTGCGAAGGTGGCGGGTAAATACGTCGAACCGGAGGATTGGAACGATTTGCTCGAAGATCCGGATGTCATATTGGTGGATACCCGCAACGATTATGAAGTGGCTCTGGGCACCTTTGACGGCGCTCAAGATCCAAATACCCAGACTTTTCGACAGTGGCCCAAGTTCGTCGAGGAAAATCTCAAAAAACAAGACAAACGCAAGGTGGCGATGTTTTGCACCGGAGGAATCCGGTGCGAGAAGGCTTCATCACACCTCCTGGAAAATGGTTATGATGAAGTCTACCACCTCAAGGGAGGAATCCTCAACTATCTTGAGAAGGTCGACCCCGCTCAAAGCAAATGGAAAGGCGAGTGCTTTCTTTTTGATCATCGGGTATCGGTCACACATGGGTTGAAAGATGGTGAGGCTAAGCTTTGCTTTGGATGCCGTTGGCCACTTCAGAAAGATGACTTGCGCTCACCGCAATACGAAGAGGGCGTATCTTGCCCGCGATGCTCCTCTTCCCTGAACGAGGAAAAACGGGAAAGTCTGCGAGAGCGGCACAAACAGGTACGACTTGCGGAAAAGAGAAAGTCTTCGCATATCGGCCAAAAAATGCCTGATTTGGTCTAAGACTTGGCTTGTCCCTTGCGCCATTGGTCAATTTGTCGTATCTTAGAGGCTCAAGAATGATCACGAGAACGGAGAAAGCGAAACCTCCCCTTCAACCCGAGGATACGGATTTCGTTCTTCCTGCCGCATGGAAAAGCGGTTCGCTCAAATATGACGAACTTCACAGGTTGGCTGAAGGTGGAACGGCCCAACTGTTCACCACTTTCGACAAGAACCTTTGCCGTGAGGTTGCCTTCAAGACTCTTCATGAGGACTTAAGGAATTCCGAGATCGAGACCAAGCGCTTCGTCCGCGAAGCCAGAGTTACCGCCAACATCCAACACCCGGGCACCTTGCCCGTTTACGAACTCGGCAGAGACCGGGAGGGAAACCTTTTCTTCACCATGAAGAAGGTCGATGGAAGAGACCTCCGCCAAATTCTGCTCGATCTTGCCCAAGAAGTTCCCCAAGTGGTCGAGAAGTTCCCTCTACCGCGCCTGCTTGATATTCTCATCCAAGTATGCCAGACCATTGCCTATGCTCATGAGGCCGGTGTGATTCACCGCGACCTGAAACCCGCCAACGTCATCGTTGGAAAATTCGGCGAAGTCTACGTTTTGGATTGGGGACTCGCCAAGGTCCTCGGATCTCCCAGCATAGACCGAAAGGACGTCTCGGAAGAACCACCCGATGCGGAGCTCAGCCTAACCCCCGCGGGAAGGCATTACGGCACACCCCTTTACATGTCACCCGAAATGGCGGAAGGTTCAGTCCTGATCGACGAACGGACGGACGTCTTTTCCTTGGGTATCATCCTCTTTGAAATTCTCACTCTACGCCCCTTTCTCGAAGGCGAGGATATTCTCGAGATCAAGGATAAGATTCTCAACCAACCCTACCCCATGCCCAGGGAACTCTCTGGGAAACACATTCCCAAAGATCTCGAGGCCGTGTGCATCAAGGCCTTGAAACGGAACAAGCGAAAGCGTTACCCGAAGGTAAGTCTTCTGCTCGAGGATCTTCAACGCTACCGACACGGCGAAGAGGTTTCGGTTTATTGGTACTCGGGTTGGGAAAAATTGGTCCGTTGGAACAGTCGGCACGCCTACTCGATCATAGCGTTACTCTCGGCTTTGACCGGTGCGGGGCTTTGGGCCTTGTTCGGTCCTTAATTTCTCAGAGGTCGGGAAACAAACTTCCACCCTTGCCGATTTTCTTGGCCCGGCAGTCCTTGCATACGCAATTGGCGCCATGGTCGCTCGTGTCGACCTTTTCCTTCTCTTTAACCTCACCCAAGATATTCTCCGATTTCTGCGGATTCTTGGGCTTGCCCTGAGCAACCAATTGCCCGGTCGTTGACCCCTCCCCCACCGATGCTTCGTTGGTCGGACTCCGGGAGTCTTGAGCAACCGGTTGCTTGGATGGAGCGGGATTGGCGGACAAAGCCTTCGTCAGGTCGGAGGAAACCGATTGCCCCATGTATTTCTTGTGGTTGGCGAATTTTACGGCGCTTTTTTCAATGAAATTCGAATTGCTCACTCGCATGGAGGCCAGGAAACTGTCACTGTTCTCCTGCGCCACGATCAGAAATTCGGAGGAGGATGGATGGAATTTAGTGGCTCGCACCGACTGCCCGGGTGAGACTGGAATCTTAACTTGCCCACCGCGGTCCTGAAGAGTGACCGCAGTCTCCTTGACCTCAATCACTATGGGGAAAGCCAAGGTGGAGTTGTTACGGGTCCAAGCCAACACCTCATCCATTGCCGTTTGGCTGACCTGAGGCTTATCCTCCACCGTCTCCGCAACCATCGGCTTTTTCGGTTCCACCTTTTGGGCGCGGACCAAATCGTCCTTGGCCTCGGAAAGTTCCCTTTCCTTCGACCTCAACTGGTTCCTCAAATCCTGGGAGTCGGACATGCTTTGGGAGAGATTATCGGCCAATTCCTGATTTTCCTTTCGAGCGGCCTTTTCCTTGTCCACCAGTTCCTGGTTGTCGAATTCGAGGCGCTTTTTCAGGTCGAGGTAAAACTTTTCATTCGCTTCCAGTTTCTCCACTTTCTTGGTCAAAGTGGCCGCCTCACGAACCGAAGAGTCATCACTCGCCACAAAAAGCGCAACCATTCCGGCGGTGCTGATGAAAGCGACCACGGAGGCGGCGATGGCAAAGAAATTACCGGACTTCTTGACCGAACTGCCCTTGAAGGCATTTTGCATATTGGCCACTTTGCCCTGCATCTGTCGAAGCGCCTGATCCTTCTTGGAACCCGCCGAAGACACCTGCTGCAATTGAGCGAGGGAGGACTGCAATTCCTTACCCATATCCACCACCTTCTTGTTCCCATCGACCAGGCGACCGGAAAGGATACTTGCAACGTTCAGGCAAAGCTGACCACCGGCCACCCCATGTTCCCCAATGAATCCGAGCAGACGCTCATGATCCAAACGCCAAAGGATGGCTTCTCCTATAGACTGAACGTTAGCCGAGGCGACCCCCCCACTGAGAAAGGCCATTTCTCCGAAGGCAGCTCCCGCTCCCAAAGTGGCAATCTGCTGACTCTTGCCTTGGTCGTTGATCTTGGTGATGGCCACTTCACCGGAAACCACCATGTACAGATAGCGCTGTTCGTGACCATCGGTCACCAAAGTCTCGTCTTCGGCAAGAATCCATTCTCCTCCGAACCTCAATTCCTCCATTTCGTCGGCGCCTATGTTGGCGCAAAGGCCGGTGTTGGGCAGATCGTAACCGGCCTCCAAGACGTCTTCTCGGTGCAGAAGTTTCATAATATCTTAAGCTTATCCACTAGTTCCTCGAAAGAGCAAGTTCAGAAATGACCCCAAACCTCGTTGTTTATCGCTCAGTGACAACATTTACCGTGTTTTTTCAACCGCCAATAATTGTAGGGCCACGCCGCCAGAAATCCCGCCCCCAAGGTGTAAGGCAAAACCCCCAAAGTAATCGCAGGAGCTCCCATCATTCCATAATCCACCAGATTCATCGCCGCTTCCATGAGCAACATGGAAAGAAGGCTCATGCCAATCGCAGTTCGAAAGGCCTCCCTCGGACCCAACTGTTTCCAGAGGATGAAGGTTTCCAAGATGATGCTGGTCACGATTCCCGAAGTCATGGCGACCGCCCAAACCATCGTCCAGAGGCTTTTCGGAATCGCTTCCGGCGCAAAATGATTCTGGAAGAGAAAGATCGCCCCCAAGTCTCCGATGGCGCAACCCACCAGACAGCCTAAGGTATTTTTGGCCGAACGAAGAGCAATCATTCCGAAAACCAGAGTATCAAATCCATCTGTGCACCTTGGGTAAGGAAGTGAAAAGCAAGATCAGGCTGATTTTTTCCGAGGGCAATCCGGTCAACTGCATGAGAGCCAGACGGTAGGACTCCAGTTGAGCTTGGTGTCTGGCGATCAAATCCTCCACTCTTCGGTCCTTATCCAAACGGTCTGTTTTGAAATCGATAATTTCCGCGCGGCTTGGCTCTCCATCCTGCGAAAAGTAAAGAACCACTCGGTCAAAAACTCCCTGAACCATGGCTTTGTCCATTTGCAAAACAAAACTTTTTTCTCTCCAAACTTCGAACTTTCCTTCCGGTTTTTCGAATAACCTCCTTACCTCAGCATCCGCAAATGCCCCTGTAAGAATCCGGCGGGATTTCCCAGAAAATCCGTGGGCGTTTTCCCTAAGCCAAAGTTCCATGGAATTGCCTTTTTCCCACCATTCGATCTTCTCAAACAGAGCATGAGCCTCGCTTCCCAAAGATTTTGCGGCATCCTTCTCAAAACTTATCAAAGCATCCACATCCACAAGTTCAGGCGTTTTTTTGGAAGGGCTAAACTTGGGCAAACCACGAAATTTCCTGAGACCCAAATCCTCAAATTCAGCTTGAGTGGTTTTCTTGTCATTCGAAGTTTTCTTGGTTCGTTCCTCCCACCAGTCGGGTGAACCGCCATGATAAGCCAAGGTGAAACCCTCCTCTCTTTGTCCCACCAAATTCCCGACTTGATCGATCAACATCGGATCCAAATCCTTGAAATCCGCCAAGCTTTGGGCAAGCAATCGAACGAAATTTTCCGATTTCGACTTGGGCTCGTAAGGCTCGGAAAACAAATAGAGCGCTCGAGCCGGACGAGTCATTCCAACGTAAAACTTACACAGGCTTTCGAAAGCCGCATTCTCCTGATCCGAATTCAGCAAGCCCGAGAGGTAGGGGTCCGACTCCTGAATAATCTTCTTGGGTTTGCTTAAGACCCAATCGGAGCCAATTCCCGAGGAAGAGGATTTCCCGTACAACTCCACCCCATTTCCTGATCTTCGCCCACCCACGGAGCGAAGGCTATTACCACCCAGTTCAGGCATGATCACCATATCAAAAGTCAAACCCTTGGACCCATGAATAGTCATGGCTCGAACGCTCGTTTCCATAGCTCCCCGCGAAGATTCGGCGCTCTGAGCGGCCTGCAAAAAAAGGTCGACCTCACGCTGCCCTCTGCGATCAAAGGAACGGGCAAGATCAAAAGTCTGGCTAAATCGCTTGATTGCAAAAGGACGGGCCTCCTCTTCCACCCAAGTCAGAGCTTTCCCGCCCCATTCGCGAATGAATGCCGCCAAGCCTCTCTCGTGAGTAAACTTACGAACTTCTTCGAGAATTTCAGAAAGATCACGGGATTCCCGCCGAAGCAAGGGAGACATCTCCAAATGTCCGATGGCCCATTCATCGGTGGGGTGGACGGATGCCTTGAGGAGGGAAAGCAGAAGTTGCGAAAAACCATTGTCATTCGCTGGCAAAGAACCGACTTCATCCTCTATGGGCATACCAGGTAATTCTTTTCTGAGAAAATCAACGATTGCCCGAGCGGTTTTCCGTTTTTGAGTGAGAACCGCGCATGTCCAACCCCGCCCGACTGGGTCGATGGTTCTGAGCAATTCCGCAATTGCCCGAAAGCGCTCCTCCTCTTTCTTGGCGGTCCACCAAACCACGTTTCCGCTTAGTTTTTCGGTCTTTGGAGAGACCCGATGAGGCATCCAGTTTCTGCTCCACCGACCGACCGATCCCGCTCCTTCGAGCCCCGAACCGAAAACCTGATTAACCACATTCAGAACGTCTTGGCCCGAACGCCAGGAAAGGTTCAGTTCGTCAATTTTCAGACGATCGGAAAAGCGCTCCTCCAGATAACCGAACAAACGGGAATCCCCTCCCCTCCATCCATAGATTGCCTGTTTCTGATCACCCACGCAAAAGAACATCCGTTGCTCTTCCGGGTCGTAAAGCACCTCTTCAAGCAAAGGTTCGATCACTCCCCATTGGATCGGGGAAGTGTCCTGAAATTCGTCCAGCATCAAATGCAAATACTTTCGATCCAATCGATATTCGCGGTTCATTCTGGCAAGTTCGTTACCTCCCTGATTCAAAAGCATCGGCAAATCTGAGAAAGTGATTCCTCCCTTCTCAAGGACCAGTTTTCGGTAACTCCCCACCACCTTGGACAAAAGAGCGTGCATTCCCTTTGTCCGAATTCCGCAAATGCGCAACTCCTCTCGGATGATATGCCCGGACATCCTCCGAACTGCGGATACCCACTCACCCGAAAACCGATAGTCCTTTCCGTAGTAAGAGATGGACAAAGAGGAATGGCCATCCATGGAAGCCTTCAAAAGCTGTGCGAAAACCGTCCCACTCCTTCTGTCGTTTGCACCGGGGACCCAGGTTTCGAATTCGCGAATTGCATTCTCTAAAGCGTTCCTCACTCGTTCGCCCGACAACTCGGGCACCACCTCAATCTCTTGGTTTTGCAAAAGTTCCCTGCATCGGGCGGAATCCCCGGAAAGATCATAACCCTCGGGAATTTGCTTCCATGAAGCGGAGTCAGGCCAAAGATCTTCCACCGCGCCCCATGCATCGGAGTTAGGGCATTGATCAAGCAAATCCCGAAAGGAAAGAGCCAGTTCCATCACCCATGGGAAAAACTCCCGGTCCTCCTGAAGCTTGCGGGCTCGCGAAAAAGCGTCAATAAGCAGAGTGCTCTCATTCAGGCTCTCTTCGAAACAACGCTTCAGGCAATCCGACCATCTTTCACGGATTGAGGCTTCGTCCATCAAGTCGAACCCCACCGCCAGACCGTATTCCAGTGGAGCGGAGGAGAGCATCGAGAAAAAGAACGAATCCAACGTTCCCAAAGTCAACCGATTCATCGACTGCAGCAGACTGGAAATTTTCTCCCGTATCATCGACGAGGGAATCTTCAATCCGAATTTCAGCTCCAGGGCCTCCCTTGCTTTCGGATCCTTGGCCGCCTCGGCAAGTTTCCTGAGAATCGCATCGAAAAACTCTCCAGCAGCCTTTCGCGAAAAGGTAAGCGCCACGATACTCGCCGGATCCGAACCCATCAACATCAGATAGATGAACCGATCGGTCAATTGATAGGTCTTTCCGCTGCCCGCGGAGGCCTTGATCAATTCCCGTAGGTTCATGGTTTCGTTCGGTGTCATCATGCAAAGTTCCCCATGGCCTCTTCAGGTGAATGAAAAAAGAGCTCTTCGAAATCATCATAAGCGATTTTCGAGATAGGCCGATGCCGGGCTGGGTCGAGCAAATCCCTTACGATTCCTCGGGCGCATTCCATGGAGCTTTCCATCAAATCGTCATTCAAACCATCCCAAATTTGAATGGTTATTTCCTCGGGTTGGGCAGGCACCTTGAAGATCCCCACCTCGAGAGAATGGCCAGACTCCTTCAGCAAGGTTCTCTCCGCCCAGGCACGATACAGAGGAAGTTGCAAATCCAGCCATCTCTTAACCTTTCCATTGTATTCGAAACGACTGAATGCGGGAAACTCCTCGAGTCGGGCATAGCCACCACTCAGATGCAACTCTTCCGGACCCTTGCCCGAAGTCTTGTAATCCAAAAGTCGGTAAACCCCGCTCTCGGGATGAAAATCAATACGATCGATTTTACCAACGATTCGAACGCTCTCCTCCGAACTTACGGGCTCTTTCTCACCGAGAGGAACCAGCCATGAAAACCCATCCAGAGATGGACGGGCTTCCAAATGAAACTTTTCTTCGACCTTATGAATGCGCCAGCCTTCGGAAATCTCCGCAGCTCGCAAGTTCGCAATGCGTCGCATCCGCCTCTCAATCGCCGCTTTCTGTTGCAGCAGGGCAAGGCTTGGATTCTTGCCGTACTTATATGCAAAATTCTTGGCCAATCGTTTTGTGAGAACATCGAAAATTTCCGACTCAACCACAGTATCAAGGCCATGAAGCGCCTCAAGAGCGCTGTGAACCAAGGTCCCGAAATCCATGGCGTCGGCTTCGGCTTTTTCCGAATCATAGGCCTGCATGCCAAATTTCCTCTTCAGATAAAAACGAAAGGGACAGGACAAAAAAGAACGAAAGGCGGTAACCGAAATTCGATGAACGGGTTTCCCTTCTCCCGGTTCCAATCTCCAAGGGTAGGCCCAAGCCGGGTTCTTGTCTTCCGGAGGCACTTCGCCGAATAGCTTTTCGGCCCGATCAGGCAGGGTTTTGGAATCATCCGGATCACAAAGGAAAAAAAGCGGGGAGGGACGCAGGGGGGAACCGTCGCGACTGAATTTGCCAAGGATAAAATCGATTCGCCCCTTTCGTTTTCTGGATTCGATCAACCAATGAAGCAAATAAGCATCCCTTGAAAAACGATCCTCGTCCGTCCACAAACCCAATTCACGCCGTAAGGATTGAGGCACGAAACTATCCGAGGGAAGAGATTCCGGAAGGTGATCATCGTTGCATCCAAGCACGATCATTCGGGGAGCATCCGCCCACGCAAGCTCAAGCCAGCCATGTAATTCCAAATCACCCTCAACCGTCTCCTCGACCCAACTTTCCTGAGCCAATTGTTCCAACAAGAGGAAGAAGCGTTGTTCGAAGTTCATCTCGCTGACCTTTGAAATCTCTTCGAGCAAATCCGAAAGTTTGGGCAGCAGTTGAATATAATCCTGGTCGCGCTTGTTGGTCGAATCAAAAGGCTTTTCCGCAAAGGCCAATCGAATCAAGTTGCGAATTTCATGCTCGAACGAACCTTCGCGCAAGAGGCGCATCCATTCTCCAATTCGCTCCCAAGCCCCGACAACCGTATGATTTCGGCGCCTCGCAAAATCAAGTCCGTCTTCCCACGTTTGGGGCAAGTGGCTCTGATGAAGTTGATCCAATTCCATCAACCAATTCCGAACCTCTGCCTTAACCCCCTCCCCTTGCAGGCATCGAATGGTTTGAGGAAAACGAAGCAGACGAACCGCTTCCTGCATCCCATCCGCAACCAACAAATCCCGAATGGCCTTGAGCCAGGCGAATAAGGATGACTCCTTTCCCGGTTTACCCTCCGGATCATGAAAACCCGTCTGGTTGGAATTTTTTTCAACTTCCTGCTCCAGGCACTCCTTGACCTCGGAATCGATAATTCCAACGCTTAGGTTCTCGGCAGTCGCGCCAGGGATCGCCTCCTTGTACTCCAAAAGAGCCCGAGCCTGCTCTCTTGGTCCGTAAACGAGACGAATCCGATCATCCGTCAAGCTTAACGGCTTTGCTTTCCAAGCCGAGCGCTCCGGACGTCCGAATTCATCAAATGAAGAGAGATCCTCATCCGAAGAGGCAAAAGTCAAGATCCTCACTCTCAGACCCAGGCCCATGAGATTTTCCAGAGCTTTTCTTGTCAGATCGGGAAATCCCGAGACTCCAAGCAAAACCACCTCCTCGACACCCCGTGGAATCCGAGGAGCAAGAGCCCATTTTCGCCTTGCGTCCATTGGGTCAATCAGACTCTCCTTATGCAGTTTTTCACGATACCGTATTTCCAGCATGGACAAGTCATTCCAACGGTCCTGCTCCCCCCACTTCTCGGTCAATCTGGTCCGCTCGACGGATTGGCAATCATGGTCTGCCTCGGTTAAGGTTTCACGCAAGCCCACCAAAGCCTGCGCCATGGACATTCCCCATGAAAAGTCAAGGGCTGAAGGAACTTTTGGGAAAAGGTTGGGATATTGGGAAAGATCACTTTCCTTCAGGATCTGAGTCCAATAGATCAAAGCCTGAACCCGAGTGGCGATGGTCAGTCCATCAATCGAATCACCTTCGGGCTTGATCAGGCTTCCCGGAGCGCTGAATTTGGGTAGTAAACAAGCCCCACCCTTGCTTTGCGAAACCTGAGCAAGTCCCTCTCTCAAGCGCCGGGCCGCCCCATTTGTCTGCGTGACCACCCAAAGGTGAGACAAATCAAGACAGGAAGACCCCTTGGACTCCCCGAGCAACCAATCAACTGAGCGTTCCACCGAAGAGCCTTCCCAATCAAGGATGATCCTTTCCGCTTTCATGTAAAAAAAAGATGGAAACACATGGTAAAATCTTCAAAAAACAGGCTAATGCCCGAATCCTTTGGAGTGAAATGAATCATAAGCCAAATGAAAACTTTTTTCGTAAGCCAAAAGATTTTTTCCGTAAGTGAAAAAAGAAAAATACATTCCATGTAGAGCGAACTTTGGTGATCTACCCGCAAAGAAACCGAATGTACTCTCAGGCAGCTCTCAAGGTCGTGGATCCAAGGGCGCGTACGATCGCTTGAAAAATTTTCCGCACGACCGGAACCGCCACCGAATTACCGAATTGGCGATAGCAGACGTTACGCCTTGGATGTAAAAGGAAGCCCTCGGCAAAGCCCATGATGCGACGGCATTCCTCGGGATGGAGGCGGCGCACCCGATCCTCGATCAGGTACATCCCGGTCTTGGCGCCGATCCCTCCGCCGTACGCCGATAGGGTGATGGCATGCCCTTTGGGGCTGTAGACTCGCTCGCCCTGACCGCCTTTGCCCACCGACCCAATGCGCAAGGGACGGTTTTCTCTTTGCCCGGGCAACTCCGAACTGAGCCTCAAATCCGAGCGTTCGATGACCAGATCATCCAAGCGGGAATCGTTGGCCGGAAGAAGAAAATCCTCCAAAGCCACCTCCTCGTCCGTAGGCTCGGGAAAAAGGAAATCATCCACACCGAGATCCCGATGGAGGCAGACGAAATAAAGTCGCTCGCGCTTCTGAGCAACTCCGAAACGCGAAGCGTTGAGGACTTGGTGAAACACCGAATATCCGGCCTTTTCCAAGAGTCGGACCGTCATTGACAAAGTGCGTCCGTTGTCATGCCCAAGGTAATTCTTGACGTTTTCCAAAAATAAAACGGAGGGGCGATGATGCCTGGCCATTCTGAGGATTTCGTGCAAGAGCGTGCCCCGGGCATCCTCAAACCCACCTTGGTTACCGGATATGCTGAAGGGTTGACAGGGAAATCCGCCGCAAAGGACTTCATGATCCGGCACCTCGGTGGCTTTCACTTCGGTCAGGTCGCCCGAGGGACCTTCCCCATAGTTTTGCAGGTAGGTAAACTGGGCGTCCTTGTCCCAATCGGAGGAAAACACACAAGTACTTCCACTATCCTCGAGAGCTTGGCGGAAGCCACCGATTCCACAAAACAAATCAATGAATCTCATGCTCGTTTTCCAAACTTCCCCACATACCCAAGAGGTAGTCTCAATGGCTCGGGGAATCAACCCGAAAGAACGCCGATCGGCTCAGACGTCGCAAAGTTCGACTGCTTCGGTCAGTCCCTGAAGAGGATCCCGGGTGGGAATGAACTCCTGGCCCACGAAGCCTTTATACCCGACTTTGAGCAACGCTTTCATGATCGGAGGGTAATTGATCTCCTGCTTTTCATCCAACTCCCCTCGGCCCGGGTTGCCCGCAGTGTGAACGTGGCCGATCATATCTCCGCACTCCCCGATCCGACGGATGACGTCTCCGTCCATGATTTGGACATGGTAGATGTCGAAGAGCAGTTTCACCCTAGCTGAGCCGACCGCATTGAGGATATCCATGCAGTAATCGGTATGATCGCCCTGATAACCCGGATGTCCCTTGTTCGGATCGGTACCGTCTCTGCTGTTGAGCATCTCCAAGCAGACCGTGACACCTTTCTTCTCAGCATATTTGGCCACTTTCTTAAATCCGGCAATGCAGTTCTTGGCTCCTTCCTCCAATGAGAAATTTTCCGAAAATCCGGTAAAGGCAATTACGTTTGGGCATCCGAAATCCGCGGACTCGTCGATGGCCTTCTTCGTCGCCTCGATCAACCATCCATGATACTGCGGATTATTGAAGCCCTTGATGAAAGGAGCTCCGTCCACCGGGATGCCGGAGATCGCGCAGGTCAATCCATACTTTTTCAAAACCGGCCAGTGTTTGGAATCAATCAGTTCGATGCTCTTGCAACCAAGATCCTTGGCATGCTTACAGGTTTCTTCCACGCTCCAATGTTCGGAAAAGCACCAAGATACCACCGATTGATTGATCCTACCCTTGCGAACGCCCTTCTTCTTACTCTTGGCTTTCTGAGCCAGACCGGTTACCGGAGAACCGGCAAGCCCACCGGCTACCAAACCGGCGGTCACTCCCTTGAACAGAGAACGGCGAGTGAGTGATTCGTTTGAATAAGAGGGAAGGGATCTTTTTTCGTTCATGGACTCTTTCTTCATCTCCATCCGAAAGATGGCAAGGGCAAAGCAATCCAAAGAGCCGATTTTCGAGCTTGGGGAACTAACGCTTCCAAAAAACCATGGAAAGCAACAAGCCAATGAATGCGCCCGCCGCATCCGCAGCCGCATCCCATACGTCAGGATCCCGAGCCTGGTCCAACCAATCCTGCAGACACTCATCCCCGATCCCAAAACATACGCAAAAAACCAATAAGCCCCAGGGAAACCTTCCGCCACCGGTTCCGAACGCTCCCCAAGCAAGAATTCCCATCAGCGCATACTCAATCATATGCAAAACCTTATCCGGAACCATGGCAGTCTGATCCGGCAACTCCTTTGCCGGCAAACTCGAAAGATAAAGCACCGCAACGCAATAAAGACCCAAGGCAATTTTCCACTTTACCCTCATGACGGAAATCTTTCCCAACTCAGATCAGGGCGCAACGGAAAAATGAACCGCACACCCAACCGCCTCCTTCGCTACGGGACCGAAAAAGTTGGCTTCGGCCAAAGCGCTCGCTAAGTTGATTAAATGAATTATCTTGCAATGAACCGGTTCCGTATAGTCCAAGGACAAGAATCCGAATTCGAAAGCATTTGGCAAACCAGGACTTCCTACCTGAAAGAGGTTCCTGGGTTCGTCTCGTTCAATCTGCTTAGAGGTCCGGAACGGGAAGATCACGTCCTCTATGCCTCCCACAGTCTTTGGAAATCCGAAAAACACTTCAAGGCTTGGACCCGATCCGATGCTTTTCACAAAGCTCACGCCGGAGCCGGGAAGCGCGGTCATCTGTACCACGGACATCCCGAATTCGAAGGCTTTACGGTGGTCGAAGGAGCAGGAGCGGAATAATTCGTTTCCGTAAACCGAAGAGGGCGAGATTTCCCAATGCGTAGGCTTGACAAGAGTGCCATCGCTTCGGCAAGTTCGAAACCGTGGAACTGATGGATTCATTGATTGGAGGGTTGGCCGGTTTGGGCTTGGGCATTGGCTTGCTGCTCGCCTACGTCATCCGCCAAAGACGCATCCTCGGAAGGATGGATTCCCTGGATGCCGAAAACCGTTTTTTGAAAGGGGAAATCGATCGTTCCCAATCCACTGAAAAAGAATTGAGGAAAGACCTCAGGGAGGCCGAAATCGAGCGGACCGAGAAAGCCACTCTGAACGACGAACTCCATCGGAAACTGGAAAAGCAGGTCATCGAGCAGGAGGCAGCGGCCAAACGCATGCAGGAAAGATTCGAAAACTTGGCCAACAAAATCCTCGACCAAAAGAGCGCCAAATTCACCGAAGCCAACAAGGAAAACCTCAAGAACGTACTCGGACCTCTTGACAAGGACATCAAGGCTTTCCGCAAAAAGGTGGAAGACATTCATGAAAAGGATTTGAGTCAACATGCCTCGCTGAAGGAGTTTCTCGGAAATCTGCAGCGAACTCAAAACCAATTGAGCGAAGATGCCCGCAACCTGACGACCGCCCTCAAGGGAGATTCGAAAAAGCAGGGGGACTGGGGCGAATTCATTCTTGAGCGCACGCTCGAGGCATCCGGTTTGGTCAAAGGTCAGGAGTTCACGATGCAGGACACCTTCGACCGGCAACGCCCCGATGCGATTATTCGATTGCCCGAGGGCAGAGCCATTGTGATCGACTCGAAGGTATCCCTGACCGCTTACGAGCGCTCCATCTCCTTGGATGACGAGACTCTGAGGGAGGAAGCCCTGAGGGAACATCTCCAATCGATGAAAAAGCACGTCAACGAGCTGTCGGAAAAGGACTACTCTGCGATCGAACGGATTAACGCTCCCGATTTCGTTCTCCTTTTCGTACCGGTGGAACCTGCCTTCGGCGCCGCCCTGAAGGAAGATCCCAACCTTTATCAATATGCCTTTGACCGAAAGATCGTTCTCGTCACCTCCACCACCCTGATGGCTACGGTCAAGACCGTGGCGAATTTGTGGAAACTCGAGAAGCAAAACAAGCACGCCAACGAGATCGCCCGTCAGGCCGGAAACCTATACGACAAATTCGCAGGTTTTCTGGGAAGCCTTGAGGAGATGGGTAAGGCTCTGCGAAAAGCAACCGAAGCTCACCAAAAGGGAATCGGACAGCTTACGATTGGTTCGGGCAATTTGGTCGGACGGGTTGAGAAGCTTAGGGAACTCGGTGTTCGAACCAAAAAGGAATTGCCCGCAAGCTTTGCCGAAAACCTAACCGACGCATCGGAAGAACAAGGTAACTTGGTCTTGAATGAATTTGAGGAAGACCCAGCGGAAAACGATTCCAAACCTAGGGTCGAAGGCTGACCCTCAGGATTGCCAAGGCACTGTGGTGGTGCCTTTGTAGTTCCTGGAAAGTTCCTTCAGAAGATTGAGGATTTCCCTTTCGGTGTATCCGGTCGCATCGAGCAGATTCCGATTCATCGACTTCCCTCGTCCAAGGGTCGAATTGCTTTGCTCAGCTCTTTCCAAAACTTCGTTGGCGATCCGGAGCAGGGCGTGCTCGAAGGGATTGCGTGTTTCATAAAGGTCCGAAACGGAATCCTCTATCATTCCAACAACATACGGCTCGACGTTAATTTCGTGTAAGGAAGAGCAAGTCATTTCAATGCAATCACCTCTCACTTCATCGAAATCTTGATTAGAGAAACTTCCTACCTTGAGCATGTGCTCATAGGTTACGTAGGAGTAATTGTAGAGTAAACCGGCCAAATACAAATCATCGGGTTCGCGATCCAAATCGCCGACGAATCGTTTGAGAAAACGAGCCAGGATCACCGAGCGCCTCTTGATCAAGTGAGTGGACATACCATTCAAACCCAAAGGAAGTTCGAAAATTTCCTGGTTCATGGTTCGTATCGCAAGACTCTTCAAAAAGCCCAAACCCTTTTTGAATAAGATATCCCTTGCGAATTGTTCCTCATTACCGACAAAACCCGACCTGCGGGTCAACTTGGTCAGGAGGCTTTCGTCGTGAGAACAGGTTGTCAGAATATCCTCAAGAGTTGGCTCCTCTTTGTTAATCAAGGATTCCAACTTCGGAAGCAGAATCAAAGTTGGACAATTCTCAACTAAAATTTCGTGGAGTGATGGAGGGTTTTCGTTAATTGCGACAAGTTCCTTTTCGAGTAACATTTTTGTGATAGGTGATTTTAATATGAATATTTTTAATGTAGTTTATGCATTCTTTTTATTACATGAACAGATTGCTTAGTATGCATTTTCGTATTCAATAAGTGTGCCAGTTTTTCTAAAGTTATCCGATTGCCTTACTTTTTGTCAATATAAAGTGGCTTTTATATTGTTTTTCAGTCTTATTGCAAGTGATTTGAGCAAAACGTAGAAAATTCGGCCAGTTTCACGCCAATATTCAAACGACTCATATCCGTATCCGTACCTCATACCGAACCCCGCTGAAGTTTCCATAGAACTCAAGCATTCGGAGTTTGCCTAAAAAAATGCTACCTGTTGATCTAAGGAATGCAAAATTTTCTTCCACTGCTGTTGATCAGTTTACCCATTTGCTCTCTTCACTCCGTTCCATCGGAGCGACCCAATATTCTTTGGATCACTGCAGAGGACATGAGTCCCGTTCTCGGATGCTACGGTCATCCCGATGCGATCACTCCCAACCTTGATCGACTAGCCAGGCAAAGCGTTCGCTACTCCCATGCCTTCGCTTCAGCGCCGGTGTGCTCGCCTTCCCGGTCCTGCCTGATTCAGGGATCCTACCCCACCTCACTGGGCACTCAGCAGATGCGCTCGGGGTTCCCACTGCCCGCTTACATGAGAGGCTTCCCTACCATACTTCGCCAAAGCGGCTATTTCACCACCAACAACGTCAAAACCGACTACAATTCCGGAAATTACAAGGAAATCATCGCCAGTTCGTGGAACGAAAATTCGGATAAAGCCCATTGGCGCCTCAATTCCGATTCCAGCAAACCCTTCTTCTCGGTCTTCAACCTCATGACCTCCCATCAGAGTCGAACCATGGTTTGGCCATACGAGCGCTTCGAGGAGGAAATCCAGATTAAGTTGAGCAAAGAGGAAATCCACGACCCCGACGAAATCACTCTCCCCCCCTATTATCCGGATACTCCGATCATCCGTAAATCCGTTGCCCGGTTCCATGACTGTGTCACTGCAATGGATAAGGAAGTCGGTGAAATTCTGAGCCAATTGGACGAGGACGGATTGTCGGAAAATACCATCGTTTTCTTTTATTCGGACCATGGATCGGGTATGCCCAGACACAAAAGGGCTCTCCTGGACAGCGGAATGCGCGTTCCCCTCCTGATTCGGTTTCCGGAAAAATGGAAAAACCATTCCCCAGCAAAGGCCGGGCAGATTGTGCCCCGTCTGGTTGCCTTTGTTGATTTTGCTCCCACAGTCTTGAATCTACTTGGTCTTCCCACACCGACCCACATGCAAGGTATCCCCTTTCTCGGCCCTCAATCGGACCGGGCGCGGACTCATGTCTTCGGGCATCGGGATCGAGTCGATGAAGTTCGGGACTTGGCCCGCTCGGTCAGAGGTAAGGATTTTCTTTACATACGCAATTACATGCCTCACCTCAGCTACAACCAACCCACCGCCTGGCCCGATTTGGGGGAAATCCGCCACGAGTTTTACCGTTTGGCCGAAACAGGCAGAATGACCCCTCCTCAATGGCACTTCGCGGGCCCCACTCGTCCGGCCGAGGAACTCTACGATTGCCGAAATGACCCTCAAAACCTTCATAACCTGATCGGTTCGAAAGAACATCGAAAGGTTCTCCAACGCATGCGCGAGAAGTTAAACGGTCATCTTAGAGAAACTCGGGATCTCGGATTCCTTCCCGAGTTCGAGGCCTGGCAAGCCTTTGCGGGAAGCTCCGGCTGGGCAGTGGGGCAATCGGGTTCCATCGATCTGGAAGCAATCCGTACGGCGGCGTCCGCCGTGGGTTTGGCCGGGGAAAAAACCTTGCTCGCGAATCTGGGCTCAGCCAATCCTTTGATTCGCTACTGGGGAACCATCGGTTTGGGAGCCCTGTCTTCCAAACCGTCAAAAGCTTCCCTCAACGCTCTGGAAAACGCCTTGCTCGATTCCTCCCCTTCGGTGCGAATCGAGGCGGCCAATGCCCTCGCCAATCATGGTTTCACGGATATCGCTCTTCCGATCCTCATAAATGAGTTGAAGCACGAGAATCTGATCGTGGTCACGCATGCGGCCCGCACCCTGGAGTTGCTCGGGACCAAGGCGAAAGGTGCCATTCCAGCCATGATGGCCTGCCTGAAGCGGGCCCATCGGATACGACCACCCGAGCTATCTCCCGTCATTGTCCTTCCCGGAGACCAGGATATGGCCATGTTCGTGGGTTTTTCCTGCCAAGCCTTTTTGGACCAATTCAAGGATAAGGACTGATTTCCCGATGACCGACCAAAGATCCGTTTTCGATATCCGCCCTATGAGGAGGGATGAATGGGAAGACGTCGCGGAACTGATCCACGAATCAACCAACGCCTGGTACGTCGCCAACGGCAAAAAACCGATTTTCAACGGTCCGCCTTCCGATGCCATGCTGTTTTGCGAAGTCTATGAAGCCCTCGATCCGGGCCATTGTCTGGTGGCTGAAAGTTCCTCCGACCATAGGATTGCCGCATCCTGCTTTTACCATCCCCGCCCCACTCACCTTTCTCTCGGCATCATGAACGTACACCCGGACTTTTTCGGTCAGGGCCTCGCCGGCGCACTCCTTTCCCGGATCATCGAGTTCGCCAAGGTAAGAGAACTTCCGGTCCGTTTGGTTTCAAGCGCTCAAAACCTCGACTCCTTCTCTCTTTACACCCGCAAGGGCTTCGTCCCTTTCCTATCCTTTCAGGATTTATATATTGAAATTCCCGAGAATGGTCCGGACTTCGCGCCATCCGACCAGCCTTTCATCGAGGAAGCCAGCATGAAGGACCTTGCCGAAATGGTGGAACTGGAAAGAGAACTGTCGGGAATCGAGCGGTCAAAGGACTACGCTTATTTCATCGCCAACGAACTTGGGATTTGGAGGACTCTAACTTACCGTGACGAAGATTCGCGACTTCTTGGATTTCTCTCATCGGTGAATCATCCGGGAAACCGCATGATCGGACCTGGAATCGCTCGGACCGAAGAAATCGCAGTTGCCCTGCTGGCAAAGCAACTGGACGGATTCCGCGGACTTTGCCCGGTCTTTCTGCTTCCGGTGACCGCAAGCCATGCGGTTCGAACCGCATACTCTTGGGGAGCGAAAAACTGCGAAATTCATTTTGCCCAATGCCTGGGCAGATATCAACCACCCAAGGGGGTTGTATTTCCAACCTTCATGCCGGAAACGGGCTGAGACTTCTTATTTTTTCCCATACCACTCGGGGGTTCCGAACCAATCGTGCATTTCCTTATCAAAGGGAGCCACGATCTCGGGTGATTCCGGGAACTCTCCACGGTCTTGCGTTTCAACGATCCAAGTTTCCAAAGCGGTTCTCATCCGAAGCAGAGCCTCCCGGTGCTCCGGTTTGGAAGATCCGGCCAAATTATTGATTTCATGGGGATCCAGCATCGTGTCGAACAATTGCTCCGGAGCCACGGTCGGAGACATCAAATCCGCCGGCGGACCCTGCAGTTTTCCTTCCGCCATCAATTTCCTCATCAAAGGCTTGATGGGAAAGCACTTTTCCTTGTATCGGTTCAGAGAGGTAAAGTGACGGTCAGGATAAAAGTTGCGGATATAGTGGTATCTCTTTCCCCGAACGCTGCGAACCCGGTTGACGGTTTCGTCCACTCGATCACGAGCGGAGAACGCAAAGGTTCTTTCGGGCCCCACTCGGTTGCCTAAAAAGACCCGACCATGCATACCGAGAGGTTTGGCAATCCCGGCGAAACCCAGAGTCGTCGAAGTTAGGTCGATCAAACTGACCACCTCATCCTTTACCGTTCCCGGACGATAGTTGGCGGGAGCTGGGAAACCCTCGGGCCAACGGATGATCATGGGGACGTGCAAGCCGGTATCGTAGCACCAATGGATGCCTCGTGGTTCGATTCGACCGTTGTCTCCGAAAAACATTACAATGGTGTTTTCCGCAAGGCCGTCCCGCTCCAACCTTCGGAGGACTTTACCGATGGTTTTGTCCATCCC
>Ga0160422_10000134_pt1 | contig 41399 bp, 44 predicted proteins | sample Fk160mmetaG_FD_108192 | JGI IMG/M metagenome (GOLD analysis project Ga0160422, IMG submission 108192) | Marine microbial communities from the Central Pacific Ocean - Fk160115 60m metaG | ecosystem: Environmental > Aquatic > Marine > Oceanic > Photic zone | place: The Central Pacific Ocean... | reverse complement strand
TAATTTCAGCAAAGTTAATAATGAGTGGGAAGGTTCTTTTATAGTGCCATAATCATTGTATTTATAAATCTGTGCAATAAAATATATATACCTTCTTTTAATCCTGTTTGATAATTTCTTTAACTTTAAGCGTGAACAAAATCTTCAGAATTTGTAGAAATATTGCTGACTCTAAAGCATTTAATTACGCAATAAATCTAACAATTGTATTTGCTGGAATTTTAATTGGTATTGAAACATATCCCTCACTTGTTGAGAAATATGATATGACTTTTGATATTCTCGAAAATATAATTCTTATTATATTCATTTTAGAAATAATCATCAAAATTCTTAAGGAAGGAAAGCAACCTTGGAAATATTTTTATGATGGCTGGAATGTTTTTGATTTTACCATTGTTGTAGCTGTTTTTTTACCCTTTGGAGGAAGCTCAGTGGCAGTTTTAAGATTATTGAGACTTTTAAGGGTATTAAGGCTATTTAAAACACTTCCAAAACTTCAACTTCTAGTAAACGCCCTTATGAAAACAATGGCATCAATGGGTTATGTTTCTTTACTTTTGTTTTTATTATTTTATATATATGCAGTGGCTGGAGTTACTTTTTTTAACTCTAATGATCCAATTCACTTCAAAGATTTACAAACAGCAATGCTATCACTGTTTAGAGTTGTTACATTAGAGGATTGTACAGATATTATGTACATAAACATGTATGGTTGTGATCAATATGGATATGATAATTTGAAAGATTTGTGTAAAAATCCAAATTCATCACCACTGGGTGCAGCTCTATTTTTTGTTTCATTTGTTCTTTTAGGTAGCATGATAATTCTAAACTTATTTGTTGGTGTTATTCTAACAAGTATGGAAGAAGCTAAACAATCAATCTCTAGTAAAATAAATCGTGATTAATTACGAATTAGATTTTTTATAAACCTTATTTCATTTTGTTTTAGAATTCATCTCTTTAAGAGACTCATTAATTTCGGTTAATAACTCAATATTTTTCGGGGTTTTAACGGATTTATCTGTTGGATCTTCAGCCTTTAATTTAAGTTTATTTAAAAATTTTATGACTATAAAAATAGTAAAAGCTACTATTAAAAAATCTAAGAAAGTTTCTATAAAAGTTCCATAATTAATTGAAATTTCTTGAGCAATAGTTTGACCAGATAAATCAATGTTAGCATCTCTCAAAATTATTTTTTTGTCTTCAATGCTTAAGCCGTCTGAAAGAAGGGAAAGAGGTGGTAAAAGCACTTGTTTAACAAGAACATCGATTACAGAATTAAAGGATGCACCTATTATTATACCAATTGCCATTTCCATCATGTTGCCTTTAACAGCAAATTCTTTAAATTCTTGAATTAATTTCATTTTATAAGTTATTTAAGTATTCACAATATTCATTTTGAATAGCCAGCACATATTTGAAGGTACTGGGAGCATATTTTTTAATTTCACTGCTAATTTTCTTCAGCTCTTTGTTGTTTTCAGACTTGATTTTAGAAATCTCAGACTCGCTGCAAGCATCATAGCTGATTAGTAAAATTTGATTTGTCACTTTTCGTGTTGATAAGAGAATTGGATATAAACTTGGTTTATACTTAGCAATTTCTGTTTCATCTTTTTTAATAGCAGTTTTTACTTCTTTTTCATTTATATTTAGACCTCCTAAGAATCGAATTGTATTTAATGATATATAATCAATTACAACTCTCATATCAATATTGGTTTTGACAAGACATGGACTATATTTTGCGCTTAATTTTTCACCTTCACCAATTGATTTTTTTAATTGACTTTCACTAATGTTAGGTTTTTGATTTCCCAATTTTGATATCAATACTTTATTTAAATTAATCACACTTAAACAAAGATTAAGCTGTTCATTATTAACACTTATTAATGCACCTTTAAATCGTTTGTTGTAATTTAAATCAGAATCAATAGTTTTTTTATTGGAGTTAATGGTTTTGTTAAGGTTTGCTATTTCACTTTGAGATAAATTTTCTCCACTATTAAAATAAACTAAAAGTTGCACTGTTTGTAGGTAGTTAATGTTTAATTTTATAGAAGCAATTAATTGTCTAATTTGTGCTTTAATTATACCTCCTGAATACATCGAATCTTTTCTTTCTTCTTCTTTTAGTTTTTGTTGAAGTTTCTTAAGGTCATTATCTAATTCCTTTATAAAAGCGCCCTTATTTTTACTAGAAATAACTTTTTTTGTTGTTTTAGTTTTTGGTTTATTTTCTGACGACTTTGTTTCTTTTCTAACTTCTTTTGGTTTTTTTATAGTTTTCGAATTTTGCGGTGGTGGAGGAAGAGGTGGAGGGCTAGATTTTGGTTTTTCTTTTTCAACCTCTTCTTTTAAAATAATATTTTTTAATTCAGATATTTCTGATGCTGGAGTCCAGTCTTCTAAATTCTCATTCCAAATGAGTGTATTCCTCTTTATTGTCTCAGACTCTAAGTCATTTAGAGAGAAGGGCCCTTTTTTATTTTCATCATCATTAGAATAATAATATTGTAAAGACTCGGTATCTACTTGTTCTGGTATTTCAATTGATTCTTCCTCTTCATTAATTACTTTATCTTTATCAGATTCAATTTTTGCAAACTTTTTTGAAATTATATCTGATTGAATCTGATTAAATGGATCGATACTCTGTCTATTAAAATTTCCAATTCTTTTTCCATTTAACATCACACTATCTGAAATTATACCGTCTCTTTCAATTTTAATATCCTTAAATATTTCAATTGGAAAAACATTATATTTTTTGCTCATTCCGTCTGTAATAATGAATTCATTTTTAGTAAAAATCACACATCCACCACTAATCTCGAAACCCATTTTTATATCATCTATATTTATATATTCATATATTTCATTTCTTATTCCAAATTCACTAGTGGGCATTCCTAAAAAATTTTTTTTCTTTAATTTAATTACCTCCTCTTTAGTTTTAACAAGTTTAGTCCTATATTTTTCTTCTAGGTATTCTTGTATGTATATTGAATAATCCATTTTATAAATATATTGTAAAATAAAATTTATAATATACAATTCATTAAATTGTAAACCATAAAATTATTTATGTAAATTCAAACATGTTAAAGTATTTAATTTTTTCAATTTTCTTTTTTCAATTTTCTTTTGGTCAGGATATAAATAAAGCACTAAATGAAATATCTAGTCAAATGAATCAAAATCTACCCATGGTTATTGATAAGTATACAACTTTGGTAACCACATATGGTGGAAATGGAAGAGTTGTTTATAGATATAAATTAGATACAAATTTATTTATTGACTATGGTTTAACTAAAGATAAATGGATTAGTGCTCAAAAAAAATCAATAAAAAACACTTTTTGTAGTAGTCCAAATATGAGTCTTTTCCGAGAATATGATGTCATTGTATCTTGGAATTATGTTGATTTAGATGGGAAATTTATTTCAAAAATTGATATGAATAAAGAAAATTGTTATTAATAACTGATACTATATATTTCGTAAACTAGTTACATCTCTTTTTTAATACTATTTTAAATTTTAAGAAAATAATACAATGAAAAAAATATTTATAATATTAATACTTGTTATAATTTTTATTTAAGCAAGACAAATAAAGTATATAATTGTTGGAATAAAAATTATTCCACAAAAAATATCAAAGTATTTATATTCTTCTGAAAGCGAATGCCAAAAAGCTAGTAATATCAAAGGAGCTTGAAAAAACAATCTTACGAATGCTTTATTTTTTGAAATCTCATAAACTGATTGTGCTTCAGCTGATTGATATAAAAATATGTTAGCTGGAAAAACTAAAATCAAAAGAAAAACTAGTCCTATCCCAGCATATTTTCTTGCTTTTTTGAATAGCAGCATAATTCCTAAAATGATTTCAAATAGGCCAGAAATATATACTATAAATAATTGATAAGGCAGATAATCTGGAACAATCACTAAAAAAAAATCTGGATTTGTAAAGTGAGTAATTCCTACATTAATATATAGCATTGCCAGTATGAATATTGTAATCAATTTATACTTATTAATAAATGTATTTTTTGTCCTAAATATCATTTTAGCATTAATAGAAATTTAATGTAAAATATAAATTTGATTTGTTAATTAACAATAAATTTGAATATGTCTTTTTATGTACAAGATTTTATTGAACTTGCCTTAAAGCAAAATATTCCCTCATCAAGAAAACTTTTGCTAAACGAAATCACAGATTACATTAAAAGTAAAATTGACAATAATCAAGAAATTAATTTAAACTTTATTTGCACTCATAACTCAAGAAGAAGTCAATTATCACAAGTTTGGGCAAAAGTAGCTTCAGTTTATTATGGTATTGAAATAAATTCATATTCAGGTGGAGTTGAGGTAACTGCTTTTAATGAAAGAGCTATAGATTCATTAGTCAGAAGTGGATTTTCTATTTTATCTGAGAATTCAATAAATCCAAAATTTGAAATAAGTTATTTAGAAAATGAAAATCCTATAATTGCATTTTCAAAACTTTTCGATGATGATTTTATCAAAGCAGATTATTTTGCAGCGATAATGACATGCTCCGATGCTGATGAAAATTGTCCTCACATTGTAAAAGCAGAGAAGAGAATTCCATTAAGATATGATGATCCTAAATCTCACGACGATACGCCTATTGAATCAGAAAAATATGATGAAATATCTCTACAGATTGCTTCAGAAATTTTCTATGTTTTTTCACAAATCTAGATTTAAAGGATTCATTTTGTAAGTTTATAAGTCTTGTTATATTTATTTTATGAATTCTCAAAGAGTATGCGTTATTGGTGCTGGTCCCTCAGGAATAACAGCTATAAAGAATATTGCTGATCAGAATATTGATTTAGTAGCTTATGATTATAATTCAGATGTTGGTGGTAATTGGATTTATAATGAAGATGAAAGTCACTCCAGTGTTTTTGAAACAACTCATATTATTAGTTCAAAAACATTATCTCAGTATGAAGATTTCCCATTTAACTATAGTGTCTCAGATTATCCATCTCACGAAGAGTTAAGGAATTATTTTCAATCATATGCAAAACACTTTAATTTATATAAGTTTATTGAGTTCAACACCCTTGTCAAATCATGTAATTTAAATTCAAATAAACTTTGGGAAGTTATTACTGAAAAAAATGGTAAGCAAAAAAAGGAACTTTTTACAGACCTAGTTGTTTGCAATGGTCATCACTGGAATCCTAGGTATCCCAATTATCCTGGTGAATTTACTGGAGAATATATTCATTCTCATCAATTTAAAAAGGCTAATCCTTATTCAAATAAAAAAGTATTGGTTATTGGTGGCGGTAATTCTGCTTGTGATGTTGCTGTAGAAACTAGTAGAGTAAGCTCAGAGACTTTTATAAGTTGGAGACGAGGCTACAGAATTGTTCCTAAGTTTATAATGGGAGTCCCGTCTGATGTTATTGCGTCTAGATTAACTTTTCTGCCTGTCAGATTGAAACATTTTCTAGCGGGTATTCTTGCAAAAATAGCTGTTGGTTCAAATAAAAATTATGGATTGCAAGAAGTTAGTCATAATTTTGGTGCTACACATCCAACAATTAATAGTGAACTTCTTTATAAAATTAGACACGGTAAAGTCAAACCAAAGCCAGACATAAAAATGTTTGAGGGTAATACTGTACACTTTGTTGATGGATCATCAGAAAAATTTGATTCTATAATTGCATGTACTGGATATATTTTATCTCATCCATTTTTCAAAAATGAACTTATTGATTATAGTTCTGGTCCTGTTGATTTATATTTAAAAATGTTTCATCCAAAAATATCAAATTTATATTTCATAGGGATGTTTCAGCCTCTTGGATGTATATGGCCTGGCTCAGAACAACAGAGTAGATTACTTGCCAAAGCTTTAACGGGTGATTGGGTTAGACCAAAAAATATTAAAAAATTATGTGAAAGGGAGGTGAATAATCCTCACATCAGACAGGTTGCTAGCTCAAGACATACAATTACTGTCGATTTTCATAAGTTTATGAAGGAATTAAAACATGAATTGAAAAAAGCTTCGTAATGAAATTTAGATATTTAATAATTCTTATCTCTTTGAACTTTTTAAATGCACAGTCACAAAACCTTTATCCAAATATTGGAACGGAAATTATGTTTCAGCCTGAATGGGCAAAAAAACTTTATTATGATAGAATAGAGGTATTTAAGCGGGATACATTAAGGTTTAATCAAATTGTGTTTTTGGGGAATAGTATTACAGAAGGCGGTAAAGATTGGAATGAAAAATTTGGAATTGTTGGGATAAGTAATAGAGGAATTTCAGGTGATAGTACAGATGGGGTAATTGCTAGATTAAACGAAATAATTCATTTTTCACCAAAAGCAATTTTTTTATTAATTGGAATTAATGATATCTATAATGAGTTAACTCCTTCAACTGATTATATTGCAAATAACATTTTAAAAATTATTAAACGCATCAATCAAGAATTGCCAGAAACCAAAGTCTTTTTACAAACAATACTTCCCGTTGAAAAGGAAGTTTATAAAGAAAAAATTATTGCAGTAAATGGAATGATTAAAACTTTTGTAAGTCAATCTAAATTTGAAATTATTGATTTGTATTCAATTTTTGTAAATGAAGAAGGTAAAATGAAGAAAGAATTGAGTTACGACGGAGTTCATTTAAATGATAAAGGTTATTCTGTTTGGGTTGATCATATAAAACCAACTGTGTTAAATTTGGCTAAACATAATTAATTATATATTTAGCTATATGCTTAAAATCAGACAAGCTACTTTAAATGATCTTGAAATTTTATTAGAATTTGAACAACTCCTTATTGATTACGAGAGAAATCTAACTTCTCATATTAAAGACGGTAATATTAATTATTATGATATCGAATCTTTTATTAAAAAACCTCATGCAACCGTAATTGTAGCCGAAACTAATGGAGAAATAATAGGATCAGGTTATGCTTTGATAAGCAGTAACAAAACCTATAAAACACCTGAAAAATATGTGTATTTAGGATTTATGTATGTTAAAGAAGAGCATAGAGGTAAAGGGGTAAATAAAAGAATTATGAATGAGTTGATTGAATGGGGAAAAAAAAGTGGACATCATATTTTTAAACTAGATGTTTATTCAAAAAATTCTAGTGCAATTAATGCATATCATAAGGCTGGATTTAAAGGAGAAGAATTAAATATGATTTTAAATTTAAAGGAATGAGTATTATAATTAATTGGAGAGATAATATTTAACCTGAACCACTATTTATTGCTTCAATTTTTCATTCTAAATTTTAATAATCATTTTTAAGTATTATTTTCATAACTTAAAAAAAAAACTAATTATGAAAAATATTACCCTAATTATTGTTTCTTTATTTTTTATAGGTTGTGCTCAAAACAATGAAGAGTATAATCAACTTAAAGCTGATAAAGAATATATAGAATCAAATGTTAAAATGTATTCTGATGTTTGGAATGCTGTTTTCTCAGAAAAAAATATTGATTTAGTTACTAGTGAAAACTTTCACGAAGATGTTACTGTAGTTACATCAAATGGAGATGTTACAGGTCTTGAAAATTTTAAAGGATATTATGCAAATTATATAAATGGATTTTCTGATGGTGAATTTACTATAGTTCATGTATTTTCTCAAGGCGATATGCTTGTTAAACAATGGCATTTTAAAGGTACTCATGATGGAGATTTCTTTGGAATTCCAGCAACTAATAAACAACTAGATTTAACAGGAACGACAATTGTTAAAATGAAAGATGGCAAAGTTCTTCAAGAACAAGATTTTTTTGATAATTACACATTCCGTTCACAGTTAGGATTATTATAAAATTGAATTGCTAGTTCATTAATGTTTTTGACATAAATGAACTAGCAAACTCAAATGATTTTTTTCTCGCTTCTGGATTTCCTCCAATATTTACACCTCTCTCTACACAAAATAGAAAACCAAATTTTTGCATTAAAGGTGAAGACATTGGGAGTGATAAAAAATTCATGATTACATCTCCATCCTCATCCAATCTAAATAAACAATCCTTAAAACTATAGCCTTTTTCATTAAAAACAATGGGTTCCTCACTATCAAATCCGTGGTGAGAATTTTCATATACTGTTAATTTTATATTTGCTTTTTTAGACAATTTATTTACGAACGTATAACATGGATCAGCTGGAGTCCAATCATCTAGCTCTCCAATCAGTATATGAATTGGAGATTGGGTAAAATCAGTATTTTCAGGATCAATAAAACATGGTGGATAAAACGCAAGATGAGATGCAAAACTTACATTTTTAGTGATCGTATTTTTTAAAGGAAGCCAACCTGAAAATAAGGAAACTGCTCCACCTAAACTCCAACCAATTATTGAAACTCTATCTTTATCAATTCTAGGATGATTTGAAAGCTTTTCTAAGGCTTTATATGCATCTAAAATCATTGCTGATGTTGTAACTTCAACTTGTGAGCCGACAGTCGAAGTTATATTTCTGCTTTTAAAACTATTTAACTCAAAAGTTGCATAACCTTCACCTTGAAACATTTTTAAATAGTCATAGTGATGTTCCCTCCAGCCTAAGCTTCCAGCAACACCAATTATTAATGGGAGCTTTTCAATATTGTCTTTTGAGGGTAAAGTGAGTTTTCCAAAAACCTTTATTTTTTCTTGCTCTTCTAAACTGTTAATTATATCACTCATTGAAAAAGGATTAGCACTTTCAAATTCAATTACTTCACTAACTTGACCTAATGCTCTATTAAATAAGCACATAAAGATTAAATAAATAAACCATTTTACCTTCATAGATTTTTTAAAAATAAAAAGATAAATAATATATATTTATCACCAATTAACTAACACATATTATGAAACCACAAAATTATTTTTACACATCAGCATTTTTAATTTTTGCATGTTTTTTTATGGGAGAGGGTCCTGACGCAGAAATTGCAATTTATATAGCATTAGGATTGGCACTTCTATTTGCAATTGGTGGTGTTGTCACTTGGATAAAGAACCGATCAAAAAAATGAAAAAATTACTGCTTTTTAAAATGAAAAAGCCACTTTTTAGTGGCTTTTTTTACAAAATCGTAAGACTTTATCTACGCATCTTTCATTGCATATGCGTGACCTTGATTTTGTTCCAATGCTAACATAATTTCTTCGCTCATGATATATATCTTTTTGCGTTAAACCTTATGTAACGATTGTTCCGGATGCGTTCTCTCCACCCGCGACTATATTATTAAACCCAGTCCACACGGGTTAACAAAACTTGAAGTATTAGGTATTCTAACCTAAAATCAAGTTAAATATAGTTTTTTTATTTAAACGAAGTTAAATATAGTTTTTTTATTTAACCGAAGTTAGATATCTAACTAGCCTATAATTTTACATTTAAAATTTATTTGTGATGAATAAATTTTTATGATATTTTTAACTTGAACAACATGAGACTAGCTTACTTTATATCTTTCCTCTTAATTATCTCTTGTAACAACGAGCCAGAGTGGAAATATTTATTTAATGGTGAAAATCTAGATGGTTGGGAGATAAAAATAAGAGAACACAAAATAGGAGAAAATTACAATAATACGTTTAAGGTTGATAATGGAACCATTAAAGTTTCATATGAAGAATATGATGAATTTGATAAAAAATTTGGACATATTTTTTATGTTAAAGAAAAGTTTAAAAACTATCATCTGTCCCTGGATTATAAATTTTCAGGTTCTCATTTAAAAGGCGCGCCTAGTTGGTCTATAAAAAATAGTGGCATTATGTTACATTGCCAGGATCCCTATACTATGCTCATTGATCAAGAATTTCCTATTAGTTCTGAAGCTCAATTATTAGGCGGATTAGGTGAAGGAGAAAGAAGCACAGCCAATATGTGTAGCCCTGGCACTGATGTCGATATTGATGGTTCACTAGCTAAATATCATTGTATTAATTCTTTATCAAAAACATTTCATGAAGACGATTGGGTAAATGTGGAGGTTATAGTTTATTCTGATTCATTGATCCAGCATTTTGCAGAGGGTGAAAAAGTCTTAACTTATACTAATTTAAGAGTTGGCGGAGATAAAGTCCCTGGAAATTTTCTTGATAAAATTGGAATGCCATTAACTGAAGGGTATATTTCTTTACAGTCTGAGGGGCATCCTGTTTCTTTTCGAAATATTAAGATTAAAAAACTGTAATGTTAAGCTTTATTTCCACGAGATTTAAAAGGGTTTTAACTGCAATAAAAGGTATGTTTCTTCTAATAAAAACTGAAGCTTCAATTCAATCACATTTATTGATTTTTTCATTTTTTATTTTTTTGGGTTTTTATGTTGAGTTGGATGTTAATGATTGGATAAAACAAATTATGATTTTTGGATTTATAATTTCCATTGAAGCTATAAATACTGGAATTGAAAAAATTTGTGATTTTATAAAACCAGATTACAATAAAAGAATAGGCTTTATAAAAGACATTTCTGCTGGGGCTGTCTCATTTGCAGTTATAGCATCCCTAATTGCTATAGTACTAATTTATTATCCATACTTATTTTAAAATTTGAAAAAACTCTATTTCATATTATGTATTTTATTTTGTGCATGCTCAAATAGTTCAATTATTGATCTTAATATAAATAACAAGGTCATTATTCCTAAAATTTATAATGTTAAAAAAACAAATTCAGTTATTCTAATTGACGGGATTGCTGATGAAGCATCATGGCAAGATGCACATTTTACTGATGATTTTATTGATATCGAGGGATATAAAATACCTTCACAAAAGACAAATGTAAAAATGTTGTGGGATGAAAAATATCTATATGTTTATGCTAAACTTTTTGAGGATCATATTTGGGGTGATATTACACAAAGGGATGAAGTAATATATTATAATAATGACTTTGAGGTTTTTATAAATCCAAATGATAATGTTTTTAATTATAGTGAAATTGAAATCAATGCGTTAGGGACTGAATGGGATTTGTTTTTGAACAAACCATATAGATTAGGTGGAAAAGCAGACTCATCATGGAACATTATTGGTTTAAAATCTGCTGTATATATTGATGGAACAATAAATGATTATAATGATATTGATAATTTTTGGGCTGTAGAAATGGCTATACCTCTAAATGAGATTACTCAGCTTAACAAAAATAAAATGGGAGTTACAATTGGTGATGCTTGGAGAATAAATTTCTCAAGAGTTAATTGGGATTTTGATATTATAAATGAAAAATATTCAAGAAAAAAAGAAAACGATAAATACTTGCCAGAATATAATTGGGTATGGTCTCCTCAAGGCAAAATAAATATGCATATTCCAGAAAATTGGGGATACTTAGTTTTTAATGAATATGAAATAGAAGATGTTAGTTTAAAAACTGATTTAGAGCTTGAACATACATTGTATGCTATATTTAGAGTAGTAAAGTTTGGATACTTAAAATATTTGAACAATTTAGAGGAAGGAACATATGTTGAATTTGAACCAGAAAAAATAAATGGTAAAACAATTTTTAGTAATTTTCTTAAAACTAAAGATGGTTTTACTATCTCAGCTAACTACAAAATTGGTGTACTTAAATACTCAATTGATCAATCAGGACTAATAAATAGAAATGATATATGATTAGAATTTTCACTATATTAATTTTTTCGATTTTATTTATCTCATGTAATAATTTAACAAACGAAGAAAAATTCACATTTTCAACTTGGACAAGTTCAGGTGGTGAATTCAATGAGAAGAATTGGATTAAGAAGTTAAGTTATTATGATTCGTTAGGAATCTCAGAAATATTAGTTGGAGGGAATCCAGACGTAATTGAGAAGATTGTTCCTCTGGCTAAAAAAAGTAACATTAAGGTTCATGGTTGGATGTGGACATTGAATCGGCCAGGCGATACAATTGCAAATAAAAATCCAGACTGGTATGCAGTTAATCGTAATGGACAGAACTCTTTGGAATACAGAGCCTATGTTAATTATTATCAATGGCTAAGTCCTTTTCATCCAGATGCTAGAAATCATATTAAAAATAATGCTAAAAGATTAATGGAAATTGAGGGACTTGAATCTGTTCATTTGGATTATGTTAGGTTTCCAGACGTAATTTTAGGTGCGGATTTACAGCCCAAATATGGAATTGTTCAAGACAAAGAACTACCAGAATATGATTATGGTTATCACCCAATAGCACGAAAAAAATTTAAAGAAATTTTTGAAAAAGACCCCCTAGATTACGATTATCCTCAGCTATCTACGGAATGGAGACAGTTTAGACTCAATGCAGTAACATCATTAGTTAATGAAATCATTGACATCGCTCATAATAAAAATAAAAAAGTAACAGCTGCAGTATTCCCATTTCCAGAAATGTCTAGGCAGATGGTTAGACAAGCATGGAATGACTGGAATTTAGATCAAGTTTACCCTATGTTGTATCAAAGTTTTTATAGAGAAAATATTAACTGGATCGGCTTTGCTACAAAACAAGGAGTGTCTGATGTTGATTTTCCACTCATATCAGGTTTATATTCACCTGCACTTAGAGATCCTGATGACCTTGAAAAAGCAATTAGAATTTCAAAACTGAATGGAGCAGTAGGTATTTCTATTTTTACAGCAGACGGATTAAATAAAGAACAACAAGAAGTTTTTGTTAGACTTTCAAAAGAATTATAAATATTATGAAAAGATTATTACTTATAACATTATTATTATCATTTACAATTGTTTCATCTCAAAATGAGGTAACCCCAAATTATGATTTAGCAGCAAAGTTTTCTCCAAAAAATATTGCTAAGATGGTTCATTCAACATCAGTTAATCCTAATTGGCTGAAATTAGGAAATAAATTTTGGTATCAATACAAAACAACCCATGGGTCAAAATACTATATAGTTGATGCTGATCGAAGAACTAGAAAAGAGTTATTTGACAATGATAAAATGGCTGCTTGGTTAACTGAGATTACTAAGGATCCATACGATGCAAAACATCTTCCAAGGTTTAACTTCAAGTTCGTTAAAAATGAAACTGCTATTCAGTTTAGAGTAACTTCAAAAGAAGAGGCTGAGTCTAAGGATAAGAAAGGTAAAAAAGAGAAAAAAGTTTATCATTTTGAATACACTTTGGGAGCTAACGGATTAAAAGTTCTTAGTAATGATAAAGCACCTAAAGAAGATTGGAAAAAGTGGGCTAATATTGCTCCTGATAGTAGTATTGTCTTTTTTTCTAGAAAGTTCAACCTATACTGGATGGATAAAGAAAACTTTTTAAAGGCAGTTAAAGATGAAAAAGACTCGACAATAGTTGAAAATCAGTGGACAAGAGATGGAGTTAAAAACTATGGATATGGAGGTTATGGAAGAGGTTTAGATAATGAAGAAATTGAAAAAAGAAAAGATGACAGATTCCCTGTAAGAGGTTATTGGTCTTCTGATTCAAAGAAATTTATTTACCAAAAAACAGATAGTAGACACATCAAAGATTTATGGGTAATTAATTCAGTAGCAAAAAAGAGACCTACTCTAGAAACATATAAGTATCATATGCCAGGCGAAAAAGAATATTACAAAAGAGAGGTATTGATATTTGATATTCCAACTAAGGAAATAAATAAATTAAAACTGGATCCTGAAGAACAACAATATATTTCGATTTTCAGTAAGCGTAGAAAGCCATCTTCATTAAGAGATGATTTCAGACCAATATTATTACTTTCAGAAAAAGGTAAAATTTATTTTCATACTATATCAAGGGATAGACAATCATTAAAAATTTGTGTTGCTGATATAAATAGTGGAGCGGTTCAAGTTTTGATTGAGGATAAAACTAATACATATTTTTATGAAACAAAGCCTGTTTATTTAATTAAAAACGAAACTCAAATGATTCATTGGTCAGAAAGAGATGGCTGGGGACATTACTATAGATATGATATAAACGGCAATTTACTGAATAGAATAACTAAAGGATCTTTTCACAGTGACAACATTAATTATGTTGATGAAAAAACTAATACAATGTATTTTACAGCTCATGGTTTTGACAATAGTATTGATCCTTACTATGAGCATACGTATAAAATTTCGCTAACAGGTGGAACTCCAAGAGCCTTGAATCCTGGAAATTTTAATACTTCTTCTAGACCATCAGACAATCATAAATATTTTGTAAATAATTACTCTAGAGTTAATACAATACCAAAATCCGAACTTAGAAGTTCGGATGGTTCGTTAGTTATGAATTTAGAAACAGCTGACTTAAGTAGTTTGTTTGAAGCTGGTTATCAGTTTCCAGAGCCTTTTAAAGCAAAAGCTGATGATGGTATAACAGATATCTATGGTGTTATATATAAGCCTTTTGATTTTGATGAAAATAAAAAGTACCCATTATTGGAGTATGTATATCCAGGTCCGCAAACGGAATCTGTTAATAAATCATTTTCTCAAAGAATGGATCGGCTTGATAGAATGGCTCAGTTAGGTTTTATTGTAATTACACTTGGAAACAGAGGCGGACATCCTGATAGATCAAAATGGTATCACAATTATGGTTATGGAAATGCTAGAGATTATGGTTTAGCTGATAAAAAATATGTTGCAGAACAACTTGCCAACAGACATAGTTTTATTGATATTAATAAAGTAGGTATATATGGTCATTCAGGTGGTGGCTTTATGTCAACAGCAGCAATATTGGTATACCCTGATTTCTTTAAAGTCGCATACTCTCAAGCTGGAAATCATGACAACACAATGTATAATAGTTGGTGGGCAGAGACTCACTACGGCGTAAAAGAAAAAGAAAATAAAGAAGGTGAAGTTGAGTGGATGATTGATATTGACAAAAATCCATCGTTAGCTAAAAATTTAAAAGGTAAATTGTTTTTAGTCACTGGAGATATTGATAATAATGTACATCCTGGAGCAACTATTAGAATGGCAAATGAACTTATAAAAGCAAATAAAAGATTTGATTTTATGCTATTACCAACTCAAAGACATGGCTTTGGTAATATGACTGAATATAATTTTTGGTTAAGAGCAGATCATTTCACAAAACATCTTTTAGGTAATAATGAAAGTTCTGTTGATATGAACCATATAAATAATCAGATTCCACAGTCTAGATAATGAGAGTATCTTTTTTATTTAGTCTTCTTTTTACATGTTTCAACTTACAATCTCAAGTTATAAATGAAGATCTTGTAAATAAGCATATTTCCTACTTATCAAGTGATGAGTTAGAGGGCAGGAAGTCAGGAACTCAAGGCATAGAATTAGCTGCACAGTATATAGAAAAGGAGTTTGAAACAATTGGTTTAAAAACATTTAATTCTGACAATTATAGACAAAATTTTGAGTCTAGAGGATTGAATCTTTTTAATGTGATAGGATTATTAGAGGGAAAGGAAAAGCCAAATGAGTATATTGTTATTTCTGCACATTATGATCACATTGGAATAGACAATGATTTAGATGGGGATAATATTTTTAATGGAGCAAACGATAATGCATCTGGAACAACTGCTGTTTTATCACTAGCTAAACATTATAAAGAACTTGATTCTAATTCAAGAAGTATTCTATTTATTCTTTTTACAGCTGAAGAGATGGGATTGATTGGTTCGAGATATTTTGGAGAAAAAATTAATCCCGACTCAATTGTAGCTGGGATTAATATTGAAATGATTGGTAAGAAATCTCCTTTTGGAGAAAAAACAGCTTGGTTGACTGGATTTGATAGATCAGATTTTGGTAAAATAGTTCAGAAGAATCTAGAAGGATCTGAATATAAATTATATCCTGATCCTTTTATAGGTTATCGACTTTTTTATAGGTCTGACAATGCTGCTTTAGCAAGATTAGGTATTCCAGCTCATACCTTTTCTACAAGTCCTATGGACAAAGATTTAGATTATCATAAAGTCACTGATGAAGTTTCTACTCTAGATATGTATACGATAACAGAAACTATTAAAGCGATAGCAGTCGGTACATCTTCATTGGTTTCTGGAGAAGACACTCCTACAAGAATTTCTATTGATGAATAAATATTATTTTTTATCTGTTTTGTTCATGTTTTTTATTTCCTGTAAAGAACAAGATTTTACAAAATCTCCAAATGTTATTTTAATAATTACGGACGATCAAGGTTACGGAGATCTTGGTATAAATAAAAACTCAATTTTAAAAACTCCGAATATTGATGAGTTATCATCCGAAAGTATTGTTTTTAATAATTTTTATGTATCTCCAGTTTGCGCACCAACTAGATCAAGTTTAATGACAGGCAGATACTCTCTTAGAACAGGTGTCAGGGATACATATAATGGTGGTGCAATTATGTCAACTGATGAAAAAACTGTAGCTGAATTATTACAAGAAAAGAATTATAAAACGGGAATTTTTGGAAAATGGCATTTAGGCGACAATTACCCTTCTAGGCCATCTGACCAGGGATTTGATGAATCTGTAATTCATCTTTCAGGAGGTATCGGTCAGGTTGGTGATATAACTAATTATTATCAAAGAGATAAAAGCTATTTTGATCCTATTCTTTGGAAGAATAATAAAAAAACCAAATATGAAGGATATTGTTCAGACGTTTTCACTGATGAGGCAATTAATTTTATTGAACAAAATAGTAAATCTACTTTTTTTTGTTACCTATCTTTCAATGCTCCTCACACACCACTACAAGTTCCAGATGAATTTCTAGATGAATATCGTGATTCAGACATTATTGATATATATGAAGATGGAAAAAATCCAATGACAAAAAAAGATATTGAGGATGCAAAAAAAATATATGCTATGATTTCCAATATTGATTATAATGTTGGAAAAGTTTTAGATAAAATAACAGAACTGGGAATTGAAGAAGATACAATCATAATTTTTATGACAGACAATGGCCCACAGCAGTTAAGGTACAATGCAAATTTGAGAGGCTTAAAAGGAACAGTTTACAATGGTGGAATAAAAGTTCCTTTTTATTTTAAATATCCCAAATTACAATATTCAAGAAAACAAGTCAATACTTTGAGTGCTCACATTGATTTATTACCAACTTTAGCAACTCTTTGTGATTTCGAAATTCCTGATGATAGAACAATTGATGGTTTTGATATGTTCAGTACTAGTGAGGAAAAAAAGGATAGATCATTCTTTTCTTATTGGACAAGAAAATCACCAGAACTTTATAATAATATTTCTTTAATTAAAAATGGATTTAAATTAGTTGGCAATACATCATACAACGCTTCTATAAATGAATTTGAGTTATTCAATTTAGAAAAAGATTATAAAGAATCTGATAATATTGTTAACGTTAATACTGAAATAGCTAATGAATTAAAATCTGAATTAAATAAAATTCATGACGAAATAATTAATTCACCAAATATTAAAAATCAACCACTAATTCACATTGGGTTTGAACAAGAAAATCCAAGCATATTGAATAGAAACGATGCAAGTGGTCAAAGAGGGATTTGGGCAAGTAACAATGTATATGGTAAATGGGAAACATATTTTAATAAAGGTGTATATAATATTAAGGCAAAATTTAACGAAATTCAATTAAATAAAAACTCAAAATTTATAATTGAACTTAATCAGCAAGTTTACTCAAAATCTGTTTTGAGTTTTGATAAAGAAAATTTTATAGAATTAAAAAATATAAGAGTTGATGAAGGAAAATATTCTTTAATTCCTTTTTTAAGAAATGGAAATAAAAATTTACTTCCATTCTTCCTGGAAGTGGAAAAAATCAACTAAACTAAAAATGGGAAACAAATATTACAACAGCAAACCAAATTCCATAAACAAGAAAATACTTTGCAATTGAGTGCTTCATATTTAATACTTTTTCTTCATTTGATTTTTATTTATTAAATCTAGCGTATTACTATTTCTCCAATATTACACTATAAATTCAAATAAAATCATAATTATACCTAGTCCAATAACAAAGAATCCAAAACCTTTTTTTAGCAATTTGGTTTTTATATGTTGACTTAGGGTTAAGCCAATAAGTATACCTAATAAAGCTATAAATGAAAATGCACCTAAAAATTCCCAATCAATTAAATTTTTTTGCATATCACCAATAAAAAATCCTAGGAGAGATTTAAATGAAATAATAAATAAAGATGTTCCTATGGCCACTTTCATCTTTAACCCATATAATATAATTAAAGATGGAACTATTAGGAATCCTCCTCCTGCACCAACTAACCCTGTAACAGAGCCAACTGAAATACCTTCAATAACCGCTAATGATGCATTAAATTTTTTGTTTACTCTTTTATTAATATACTTCTTTTTTTTGATCATTTGATATCCTGCTATGATCATAAGAATGGAAAATAAGCCTAAAATTAAATTTCTACTTGTAATAGTTAAATAATCAAAAGAAATAATATTTTCTGGTATTTCTTGAATTAAATAATATCTAACCAAAACTACTCCTACAACTGAGGGTAATCCAAAAAAAGTAGCAACCTTATAATTAATTAACTTTTTCAAGCCGTATCTGTAAGATGCTAGTAATGCACTTGAGCCAACTATAAACAAAGAATATGCAGTTGCTAATTTTTCATTTATCTTAAAAATATATATTAGAACTGGCATTGCTAGAGCTGATCCTCCACTACCCAGAAGACCTAAAGAAATTCCTACTAAAAAAGCTGATAAAAATCCAACTATTTCTATGAAACTTAATTTTAAAGCTAGTATTATCATTTATTAATCTTTTTTTTCAATAACTGTCTAATTTTAAAGACTTGAATACACATGACAACAATATTTAAAAACATTATAGAAAATGAGCCAGCAATTATCCCGTATACTAGCCATAAAGTTGCTCCGATAAGATTCACTGACCTAAGCTTCAGCATGTCATTTATCAAAAAAGACCCAATAACTACAAATGTTGCTATCCAACCTACAATTTCAAGGTAGTTCATATTCCTAATTTACTTATTTTTATACCGAAACTGTGATGAAAAACTTTTTTTTGTTTTGTTTAAGCTTTTGCTTATTTAACATATATTCCCAGGAAAAGGTTAAAGGTAAAGTTGTATTTGAAGATTCAGGTATAAGTTATCCAATCGGAGGATCAAGTGTATATTGGCAAGGAACTAAATCAGGAACAATTTCTAATGATAATGGTGAGTTTGAAATTCAAAAAATTGAATCAACTAATAATTTAGTTATAAGCTACATAGGCTTTAAAACTCAAATTATTCAAATTGAAAACGATCAATTTTACAATGTTGTATTAGTTTATGATAATGAGAACGAATTGGACGATGTTACAGTAACCAAAAGAAGAAATGCTATACAAAGATCTTATATTTTACCCCAAAATGTAGTCAGAATTTCTGAACAAGAATTACTTAATGCAGCATGTTGTAATTTATCGGAGAGTTTTGAAACCAATCCTGCAATTGATGTAAATCATTCGGATGCTATAACTGGAACAAAGCAAATTAACATGCTTGGACTTAAAAGTCCATATATCCTAATTACTGAAGAAAATGTTCCTATGGTCAGAGGAGCATCTCAAACATATGGGCTTGGATTTACACCTGGTCCATGGATTGAAAGTATCCAGGTAACTAAAGGAATGGGAAGTGTAACTAATGGATTTGAGAGTATTGTTGGACAAATAAATACGGAACTAAAAAAACCACTAACAGATATACCTTTACTTTTAAATTTATTTAATAGTAATAATGGAAGAGTTGAATTAAATACTCAGGTAAAATCTATTGTAAGTGAAAAAATAAGCACCTCTTTTTTTGCTCACTACAATAAAAGAGACCAATCAAATGATAAAAATAGTGACGGCTTCTTAGACAAACCTCTTCAGAGTCAAATAAATTTAATTAACAGATGGCAATATATTAATGCTGTTAAAGGTCTAGTTAGCTTTTTTAATATTAGAGTATTAGATGATTTAAAAAAAGTTGGTCAAATTGGATCTCAATACGATGTATCCAAATGGGGAGGAAGGATAAAGACAAATAGATTTGATTCTTCATTCAAATTAGGCTATGTTAACCCAAATATTCCATATCAAACAATAGGATTTCAACTAGCATTTAACATCCATGATCAAGACTCATACTTTGGGAAAAATTTCTATGACATAAATCAAAAAAGTTTATTCTCAAATTTTCTTTACAACTCCATCATTGCCAATACCAAAAACAAAATTAAAGTTGGATTAAATTATTCATATGACGCTTATGATGAATTTGTTTATGAAAGTGATATTAATAGGATTGATAAATCATTAGCTTCATTTATTGAATACAGCTATGACAATCTTAATAATTTAAATCTTGTTTTAGGATTGAGATATGATATACATAACAATATGGGTTCTTTTTTTACACCTAGGATTCATTTAAGATATATGCTAAATGATAATCTTTCTGTCAAAGGGTCTTATGGTCAGGGAAGAAAAATAGCAAATTTATTTACAGAGAATCAACAATTATTTTTTACTAATAGAATAATTCAAAACAAATCCTTTTCAAAATTTTTATATGGTGTAAATCCTGAATTAGCTACAAATTATGGTTTTAGTATTGATCAAAAAATTTCATTTTTAGGAGGACAAGGAAACTTAATTTTTGACTACTATTCCACAAGATTTGAAAATAAAGTTATTATTGATTTTGAGAAGTTTGGAGAGTTTAATTTTTATAATTCAGTTTTTGGAGAGTCAGTTTCAAACAGTTCACAGCTTGAATTTTTGTTTTCAAAAAATAATTGGAATGTTACAGCTGCATATAAAATATATGATGTAAAAAACTTTTATAAAGATGGTTTTAAAGATAAACCACTTCAACCAAAAAATATCATATTCTTTAATTATGGGTTTGAATCAAATAGAGTCGGAGAAAAATTTTGGAAATTCAATTTCACTTATAACAGGCTTGGTAAACAAAGGCTCATGATGAATCCAAGAGATAGTAATTTATATTCACAACCTCATTTTTCAATAAATTCTCAAATAACTCGAGTCTTTAGTAATAATTTCGAAGTTTATCTTGGAGGTGAAAATATTAATAATTTCAAACAGGATAATCCTATAATAATGGCATCAGATCCTTACAGCAAAGATTTTGACGCATCAATTATTCATGGTCCAATTTTTGGTTCAACATATTATATAGGATTTAGATTTAAAATATTAAATTAAAGCAATGAAAAAAATATTTGTCATTTTACTTATAGTACCATTTTTTAGTTTTAGTCAATCTAAAGGTAAAACTGTTAAGGAAGATTTTTTAGTCAGTGGAAATTGTATTATGTGCAAGAGTAGAATTGAAACTGCAACATTAAAATTGAAAGGTGTCAAATATGTTAATTGGAATTCAAAAACTAGTAACTTTTCTATAATTTACAACTCAAAAAAAGTTACTATTGATGAAGTAAGAAGTAAAATTGCGGAAGTTGGACATGACAATGGAAAATATATTTCAACTCTTGAAACTTATGATGGATTACCAGATTGTTGCAGGTATAGACATACAGGTAAGCATGAGTAAAACCAACTAAAAATAATTAATCAATTCCTTTATCATCTTTAAACCTTAAAAAAGAAAAGAAAATCTAGAAAAAAATACTACTAGTCTAAACTAAAATTTTCTGGTGGATTCAGTTCTAATAGATGTTTTACAAAGTAATCCCATTTTCTTCTCGTAAAATAATTATTTTGATCACCAAAACCATGTCTTTTATTCGGGAATATAATTAGATCAAAATCTTTGTTGGCTTTTATTAATTCATCAACTACTAATAGTGTATTGTATGGAGGAACATTGTTGTCCATGTTTCCGTGAGCCAACAGTAATTTCCCTTTTAAATTACCAGCTAATAATTGATTAGCTTGATTATCATAATTGGTTTTATTAAAATTAAAATCATTAGATCTCTCATCATCTTCAACTGTAATATTTTCTAATAATCCTTGCCACTTTTCGCCCCAGTCAGCTTCATAATTTCTGTTATCATGATTACCAGCACTTGAAACAGCGACATCATAAAAATCTGGGTACTCCAAAATAGCTCTTGTAGAAGCAAAACCACCACCAGAATGGCCCCAAATTCCAACCTTCTCAATGTTCATTCCTGTATACTGTTTAGCTAGATCTTGAATTGCCTTAATGTTATCTGGAATACCATTATCACCCATATTTCCATAGTATGCATCATGAAACGACTTAGATCTTCCAGGTGTTCCCATTGCGTCAACAGCTACAACAACAAAACCTAATTCGGCCATTGCCTGAAAATCTCTTCTTGCAACCGAAAAACCATAATTTCTGACGCTTCCAGCTTGGGGACCAGGATATATATAATTTAAAACTGGATATTTACCGTTGTCCGAATAAAAACTAGGTAAATACATTAACCCATAAATATCAGTTTCTCCATCTCTTGCCTTTACATTAAATTCAACTGGTTCTTGCCAATTATTTTCTTTAAGCTCAGTAATATCACTTTCAGCAAGAGTCTTTAATGTATTCCCTTCATTATCCTTTAATACAGTTATCGGAGGATTAGTTGTAGTTGAATAAGTAGTTGTAAAGAAATCCCAATTTGGTGATGGATTTATTGAATGAGTTCCTTTTTCAGGTGTCAGAAGTTTTAGGTTAGAGCCATCAAAATTCACTTTATAAAGGTAAATATGATATGGATTTCCATTTTCTTTGCCTCCGCCAGTGAAATAAATTTCCCGTTTGTTTTTATCAACATGCAAAACATCTCTAACCAGCCACTGACCATTTGTAATCTGATTAATTAGTTTTCCTGTTCTCAAATCATGAAGATACAAATGTCCCCAGTCATCTTTTTCAGAGTACCATAGAAACTCATTGGTATCAAAAAATACTCTCCAATTCTCTCCACTAACACCAGACTCATAATATGTCTGTGTAACTTCTTTATATATTGGTATAACTTTTCCACTTTCTACATCAGCAATATGAAGATGAGCTTCTTTATGATCTCGTGTTGAGGAAATAAATGCCAGCTTTCTTCCATCTTCTGAAAAATTAGCATCTAGTAATGTTCCATCCCAATCAGCAATATGATCTGTTGTGGTAGATCTTTGAAAATCTCTTTTAAAATTTAGTGGAGTTATTTTTTTAGTTTTTATGTCAATAAAAATTCTTTCAATTTCAAAAACTTTCTCATCACCTGGCAAGGTATATTTCCATTTCTCAAGCGTTGGATGTCCTACGTTAGTTGTAGCCAAATACATTTCGCCTAATCCACGTGCATCTTGTCTAAAAGTTGCAATAGTTCTAGAGTCTGGAGACCATTTTAGAACTGGTCGATCATTTTTTATCCATCCAGCGTTATTTGTTGAATAACCATAATCCTCAAAACCATCATATGTTAACTGAACTCTATCATCAGTTTTAGTATTTCTAATCCATAAATTATGATTATTGATATAGGCTCCATAATTCCCATTAGGGGACAAGTATTCATTCCAATTTCCTCTATCTCTTCTACTTTGATTTTCATCAGTTTCCCTAAGGTCTAAGGTTTCAAGATCTATTTTGTATGTTTTAATAATAGTATCATTCTTAACCCTGTAAATTAATTCATCAACATTCCATATCTGACTTGTTACAGTATTTTTAAGGTATTTATTTAAATTTTGGGACAGATGGTTTCTTGCATTTTGGTAAATAGAAATATCCAAATCTGATTTATTCTCACAGGAGACTAAAAACATGGTTAGAACAATTATTATAAAATATTTTTTCATTGATTTAATTATAGTCTAGTATTAATTATGCTATTATATATTGATCCAAAGGTGTAACTTAAACCTACAGAAAATCCCGTTCTGTAGTCAGTAGCGATTTGTCTTTGTTGTAGTAAAAGATCTTCGATTGATGTGTTACCAGCTGCTTGACTGTATTGTTCTCGGATTAAATTTACGTTACCAGAAAGCCTGACTGCTAAACCTTCAAAAACTCTAATATCTAAATTACTCCGCCAAGAAAATCTCTTTTTTGAGCCATCATTCAAAAATTGAGTTGCATCAAGATTTGAGCTTATATTTCCCCATTTTTGTCTAAATCTAATATTTAATGATAAAGCCTGTGATGCAAGAGATTGTTTTTTAAATCCATAAATGGTTTTTTCAATATAATTTCTTTTACCTGCTCCAATTCTGTAGGATAAAGTTATTTCTTTGCTTAAAACATCTTTGTAAGGGTAGAAGCTATACTCGATTGCTGGAGCTAAATATCTATTAAAATCTATATTTTCATATGTGTTTTGATATGCACCGAAAAATACTCCTGCAGAAAAATGATCAGAAATACTCCTGACAACTCTTCCATTAAAACTTGTAGTTTTTCTTGTGCTTTTATACTCATTATCATCACTGAAAAATTTTCTGTTAGTTTCATTTCTTTTTAATTCCATACCAATTCTCCAATCTTCAGTAAGTTTATCAATTTCAAATTCAATATCATACCTGTTCGTTTTCCTACTTTCCTCTTTATCTCCATTGTATGATCCCGACAACTCAAATACCCAATTTTTCCATTTATCATTATATTCTTCAATCTCATCATAGTTAGAATTTACTCCTAAATCTAAATCATAATTTGCTTTATCTAAAAATGGAACCAATGCTAACTTATATTTATTTAATAATTTTACTCTTGCAATACTTGATGTGTCATTGGAGTATGCAACTGCCATAGAGCTTGAGGTCATTCCTTCATACTCATTATTTCCATCGATAGTGATTTCAAATGATCTTGACCCTGTAGGATTTCTGTCGTCTCTAATAAAAATTACAATATCAGCTAAATCTTGATCTCGTACATATTCGAGAAATGAAGTTTCTTGTTTAATGAAATTTTCATCACATCTGCAATCTAAATAAGTTTTTAATTTATTGTCTTGGGAAAATAAACTCGTAGATAAGATTAATGTGAATAATAATTGTAAATATTTCATAGTTTTTATTGGCAATTTTTAGACCAAAAAAAGAATAAAAAGAACAAAAAGCTATTCTTTTATAGCAACAGCGTCAATTATTTTATAAACACCGCTCATGATGTCATCATAATTTAATTTAAACGTTCCCGTAACTGTGACCAACTCATCCATCAGGAATTCATCATGGCCAGGTTTTAAAACTAATTCAATGGCTGTTTCAGGACCACCATAGCCACAGAAAAAGCAATCTGCATAAGGATTTTGTGACAACACATATACACCAGCATCAGGTGCAAGAGTCAGCATATATCCGGTAATTTTTACTTCTTTATTGGCAAGCTCTTCAATCTTATTCCCAAAAAAAGGTACTTGAAAATAACTATCATATTCTTCATTATACTCAGATTTATAATGAACATCTCTAAGTTCTAACCAATTAGTTTCAATTTGTCCAAAAGTTGATAAACTAAAAAAGAAAATAAATACTGTAATTAATTTATTCATTTGAAAGTGTTTTTGATATATCCATTTTATAAACTTGAATACTAGGAATCAAACAAGCTATAAGTCCAATTAAAATTGAAATAGCTAAAAGCCAGAATTCGTCGTTTAATATTCCATACGAATTTAATGAATAATTAAAACTAGACTCCATCAAATTCGATATAAATACTAATCCTAATCTACTAAGAATAATTCCAATTATAAATCCAGAAATTGTTAGAGTTAGAGCTTCATAAACCAACATCGAAGATAATTGTAATCTAGAGCCTCCCAATGTTCTAATCAATGCCATATCGTATTTTCTTTCTTTCATTGAATTAAAAAGAGTAATAAAAATACTAATTCCAGATACTACAATAATTAGGTAAGCCAATAGATTAATTGTTTCAATTCCAAATCCAAATAATTTAAATAACCTGGAAATCTCATATGAGGGGACTGCTGATTGTAAGTTCGTATTTTCATTTATGTATCTAGGGAATTGAATTACATTCATAGGGCTATCAAACTTGATAAGCATAGCTGTAATTTCCTTATCATCATCGTGTTCATGCTCTTCTTCGTGGTCATGCTCTTCATCGTGGTCATGCTCTTCATCATGGTCATGCTCTTCATCGTGGTCATGCTCTTCATCGTGGTCATGCTCTTCATCGTGGTCATGCTCTTCATCGTGGTCATGCTCCTCGTCGTGGTCATGCTCCTCATGGATTCCCCATACACTTTCAGCAGATGTTAATATTAGTTGGTCTGCGACTGAATTAGAAAAATTGGCAATCCCAACAATAGTAAATGGAGAATCAGCATGTACTTCACCTGTTTGATTTAATCCATGAGATGATACAAATGTATCTCCAACTTTAAGATTTAATTTTGTTGCAATTTTTTTACCAACTACAACATCAAATTCATTATCCCAAAAGGAACCGTTTTCTATGGACAAATTATATAGTTCTATAAACTTTTCATTAGTTCCAACAATCCTAAACCCTTCATAATTATCTCCGTAAAGTAAAGGGACACTATTGCCAACCATTGGATTTTTTTCTATACTTCTAGCCTCTTTGAGTGAAATATTTCCAGTAGGGGAATCAATATGATAGACACTTGAAAGAATAAGTTGTAAAGGACTTCCTTTTGCACCAACAACCATATCAATTCCTTTTAAGTTGTTGTTCATCTGATCTCGAACAACTGAATTGATTAACACTAGTAAAGAAATCATACTAACTCCAAGGGCAAGTAGTAACAAACTCAAAAGAGAACTCAGAGGTCTGTAAAATAAATTCTTGATACTTAACTTAAATATATTCATAGGTTAAGATTTTTTTTGAAATGCTTTTTTAATCGAGCATCGTGAGTGATTACAATTAATTGTGCTCTATGATCTTTTGCTTGTTTTTTTAAAAGTTTAATTACATTATCACAATTAAAATCATCTAAGCTGGAAGTAGGCTCATCAGCTAATATCAAACCAGGAGAGTTAATTAGAGCAAGGGCTATACTCGCTCTTTGTTTTTCACCCTCACTAAGCTGGTTTGGTTTTTGTCGATATTTGTCCTTTATATTTAAGCTTTCTAAAATCTTTTTAGCATCTCCACTTGTTTTACTTGGACTTAAATACTGAGCTAATTTCAAGTTCTCATTAATTGTTAATGAAGAAATAAAATGTGGTTTTTGAAAAACTATTCCAATATTATCTCCTCTGAATTTATCTAATTCAGTATCAGAAAATTTTGAGATATCTGTACCTGAAATACCAATTGATCCAGATTCAGGTTTTAAAATTCCTGCTAATAAATGAAGAAGTGTAGTTTTTCCAATTCCAGAGTTTCCAATAATCAGAAGGTTTTCACCAGAATCTAAATTTATATCAGGAAAATCAAAATATTTTTTACCGTCATAACTAAACTTTAAAGATTTTGTTTTTATCATTTAAATTGATTTTAATAAACCTCCATCAATTGGAATGTTAGCTCCAGTAATGTATGATGATTTTTCTGAGCTCAAAAAGGAAGCCAAATACCCAAATTCATCGGGATTTCCTATTCTTTTCATTGGTACTTGAGCTTTCATAGCTTCAAACACTTTGTCTTCAGATATATTTAGTTTTCTAGATTTTTCTGAATTTAATTGTTGAATTCTTTCGGTATCAAAATATCCAGTTAAAATATTATTAACTGTAATATGATCCTTTGCAACATCACTTGCTAAAGTCTTTGCCCACGCTATAACAGAAGATCTCAATGTATTGGACAGAGCTAAATAACTTAAAGGTTCTTTTACTGAAATAGATGCGATATTAATAATTCTTCCCCAATTATTTTTATGCATATTTTTTATAGCTAACATAGTCGTGTATACTATATTTTTAAAAAGAAGATCGAATGCATCTTGATAATCATCTATGTCCACATTTAATACATCGCCAGCAGGTGGCCCTTGTGTATTATTAATAAGAATATCAATTTCATTTTTTGAAAAAAAGTCACCAATTATATTTTTAAATGATTTAAAATCATTAAAATCAACAATTAGGTAGTTGTGGGTTAAACTAGTTGAATTATTCAACTCATTTACTACAATCTTAAGCTTACTTTCATCTCTAGCCATTAGAGTAACTTGAGCTCCTGAACTAGCCAATTGTTTAGCAACAGCCAAACCTAATCCTTTTGAACTTCCTCCCACTAACGCTCTTTTGCCTTTTAAATCAATTTTCATTTTGAGTTTTATTTTCTAAAATTATTTATACTCCTCTCTTGCTGGGCTAAAAACATCCATTAATTTACAGTCACTTAAGGCAATCGCGGAATGCAATTTATTTGAAGGTATATGAATTATATCACCTGTCTTACATATTATTTTATTACCATCAAGAGTAAATTCAAACTCTCCTTCAACTACATGCATCATTTGTTCATGATGATGGCTGTGTTCAGCAACTTTTGAGCCTTTAGTTACCCTCCAAAATGCCCAAGTAATTTTATCTCCGTGAATTATTTTCCCAAAGTAACCGGGAAAAATTTCTTTTTCATCTATTTCACTTAAATTCATATTTTAACGCTAAATAATCTTAATAATTAAAAGTTAATAATAATAATGAAAATAAAAGACCTATTAATCTTTTTTTGCCTGTTATTTATCTCTTGTTATGATAATAAAATTGAAAAAGTACATCCTGTTCCAACAAAAAGACAACTTGAATGGCAAAAGCTTGATTATTATGCATTTATTCATTTCAACATGAATACATTCACTAATAAGGAGTGGGGTTATGGAGATGAAAACCCGGATCAATTTAATCCTACACAACTAAATACTGATCAATGGGCAAAAATAATTAGTGAAGTTGGAATGAAGGGTATTATAATAACAGCTAAACATCACGATGGTTTTTGTTTATGGCCAAGTGAATTTACAGATCACTCAGTAAAATCAAGCTCATGGAGAAATGGTAAAGCTGATATATTAGATGATTTATCAGAATCATGTAAGAAATATGGTTTGAAACTTGGAGTTTACCTCTCGCCTTGGGACAGGAATCATCCTGATTATGGCAATGATAATTACATTACTTATTTCAGAAATCAGTTAAAGGAACTTTTAACTAATTATGGAGAAATATTTGAAGTTTGGTTTGATGGGGCAAATGGTGGAGATGGATATTATGGCGGAGCTTATGAAACCAGGAAAGTTGATAAAAAGACTTATTATGATTGGGAAAATACAGTTAAGATAGTGAGAGACTTACAACCAAATGCTGTTATTTTTAGTGATGCTGGCCCAGACATAAGGTGGGTGGGTAATGAAAAAGGTTATGCTAATCAAACTACTTGGTCTCCTATTTTAAAAGACAGTTTATACCCTGGAATGTTGAACTTCAATAAGTTCTCAGCAGGTCAAGAAAATGGAACTCATTGGATTCCAACTGAAACAGATGTTTCAATCAGACCAGGATGGTATTATCACCCTGAGCAAGATAATCAGGTTAAAAGTGTTGAAAAGCTGATTGATATCTATTATAATTCAGTTGGTTTAAATTCTGCTTTACTATTAAATATTCCTGTAGACACAAGAGGTCTAATTCATGAAAAAGATGAAAAGAACCTTAAACTTCTTCATGAGTATATTGTGAATACTTTTGAAGAAGATTTGTCAAAAAATCAAAAATATTCTGCATTAAGCACAAGAGAAGGATTTGATGTTCAAAATGTTTTTGATGGAAATCCAGAAACATTTTGGGCTTCACCAAAACATACATTACAAAATGAAGTTATAATTGATTTTGATTCTGAGAAAATATTTGATGTAATAGAAATTTCAGAAAAGATAGATTATGGACAAAGAATTAAATCTTTTGAAATAGAAGTCTTATCAAAAAATGAGTGGAAAAAAGTTTATGAGGGCTCTACAATTGGAAATAGAAGGCTAGTTAAACTAAATCAAAATATTGCTAAAACTATAAAAATCAAGTTTAGGGATTCGAAAGCTTCTCCAATTATTTCTAAAATTTCAGTTTATAATTCTTTCAAGTAGTATCACACTTAATTCCGTTTATATAGGCAGAAAAAGATATTTCTGCTTTTCCTTCCAACATCATAGACACCGAGCAATATTTTGTAAAAGATAGTTGACAGGCTTTATGTGCTTTTTTTGGATCTACATCACCTGTAAATTTTACCTTAGCATGAATTTTTTTAAATAAGTTGGCTAGTCCAACTTTTTCTCTTTCACCTTCAACTTCAATAGTTAAATCTTTAAAATGTTGTTTTTGTTTTTTTAGTATTGAAATAATATCAATGCTGCTGCAACCAGCAACACCCATTAATAAAAGTTCCATTGGTGATACACCTTGTGGATTATCTATTGATTTATTATCAACTTTAATTGAATTTCCGTCTTCATTAATAACTTCAGAATGATAGCCTGAAATATTTATAAGTTTTATTTTCATAATACTTTTTAAATATAAAAAAGAATATAAATTTGCCGGATGTTTGATTTAAAAGAAATTATAACAATCGGAATGATTCTTTTTGCAGTGATTGATATTGTTGGAAGTATACCTATCATAATTTCATTAAAGAAATCAGTTGGCCATATCCAATCTGAAAAAGCTACAATTGTAGCAGGCATTATTATGATTGCTTTTCTTTTTTTAGGCGAACAAATTCTAACTCTAATCGGTATAGACATAAATTCATTTGCAGTCGCTGGATCCTTTATTATATTCTTTATTTCACTTGAACTAATATTAGGAATAACACTTTTTAGAGAGGACACCCCTGATACCGCATCAATTGTTCCAATAGCGTTCCCTTTAATTGCTGGTGCTGGAACATTAACTACAATTCTCACCCTTAGAGCTGAATATGATTTAGCTAACATAATTGTTGCTGTTGTAATTAATATGATAGTCGTTTATGTTGTTTTAAAGAGTTCAGGATTTCTTGAAAAAAAATTAGGAAATTCAGGCTTAAACGTATTAAGAAAAGTATTTGGAGTTGTGTTAATGGCGATAGCTGTAAAAATTTTCTCTGCAAACATTCAAAACTTATTCTAATTTAAAATTCTAGCACTCAGGTCTGGATCTGCCATGTCTTTATCAAGAGGAAACATTGGCCGTTTAATTTTTTTATAATCCAATCTAAATAAATCTTGATCTACTCCTCCTGGTGTTAATGCCATTACCCAACCACCTCTTATGTTATATAGCTGTGGAACAAGATAACCGATTTTTACCACAAGAACATCACTAAGAATAGGATTGAGGTTTAAATCAGTAAAATCCTTAAGGTAGTGATATGGCTTTCTTTTATATGTTACAATTACATAATTATTGTCAATTTTAATTACCACCTCTACTTCAGCATTATAGTCACCTCTTTTTATAGAATGAACAGTGCCTTTTAATTTTATTGGAGGTGAGTACCTATTATCTACTATTCCACCAACATAGCCCTCGGCTACATTACCAATACCTGCTTCTAAAGCTTTGGTGACTAAATCGGGTCCAGGTATTGAAGCATAAATCAATTCAGGTCCATTTTTTTTAAAACGTTTATTGTTTAAAATTTCATTAAGTGTCCAAGTCACATCTCCTGCTCCACCAGCAGTAGGATTATCACCCATGTCTGAAATTATGAATGGCTTAGACTTTTTGCCTTCACTTAAATAATTAAATGCTCTATCAAATGCGTCATATAAAGTTGTGGTTGGAGCAACAAAATCAAATTCATTTCTCACATCCCAAAAATAATTTGCAAGTAATTCTGCAGCTTCTTTTACTTGTTTTTTATTATCACCATAAGCCATCACAGCAGCATGGTTTCTTGGTGCATCCCCCCATGCATAACCTACCCATACAGCTGCATCAATTACACCTTTACTTTTTGTCAAAGGATCAATTTTAGCATATAAACTTTTTCCAGGTTCAACTCTTGTGCTTGTTTGTTCACCGGGCAGTAATATAGGTACCGGAATCCATGCTTTGTACTTTGGTTTACCCTTCCCTGTAATTAATCTGTCAACAAGATTATCAAGTGCTCTTTGTTTGGATTCCATTGCATCTTCGTGAGGAGCCATTCTGTAGCAGGTTATAAGATCAGATTCTTCTGCTAATTTCTTAGAAACATTTCCATGTGAATCCATTGATGTTGATATAATTGTTTTTGGACCAACAACAGCTCTAATTCTGTCAATAAAATCACCTTCAGGATCATCCATTCCTTCAACATTCATAGCTCCATGAATATCAAAAAACAATCCGTCAAGAGGTAATGTTTGTTTTGTTAATTCAATAATTTGGAGTACCATTGATTCGTATGAATCTTTCGTTACAACACCACCGGGTAAAGCTCTTGCTCTCATTGTAGGGAACCAGTCAACTTTGTCGATATATGATTGATCAAAGAAATTATAACTAGTAAATATTTCATTTCCATATTTTATATTAAAATCTCTTTCATAAGTCTTTGCGGGAGAAAAAGAACTTGATTCTATAGCAATTCCAGTTATTCCAATTCTAGGTTTTTTAGTTTCAGTATTACATGAAAACAAAGTAATAACTAATACAGTGGTAAAAATTTTATTGATCATGAATACAAGTTAAAAAACATATTTAAAATCCACTTTATGTAAAAGTCACTAAAATTTATTAAATTAAAAAGAGTGCGAGTTTTTAAGTCAGTTGGAATTAGTTTTAACATTTTATTTCCAATTCTTTTTATTGGGACCGTAGTTATTACATCAGTTAATAATTATGATAATTTAATTAAAATAATCAAAACAAATTATTTAATAGTTATAGTTTTTTTAATATCTGCATTTATTTTAAGTTTAAATGAAGTCATTGCAGATCGAATTGGAATAACTAAAAGACTTTACTTAATTCCAATATTAAGTAAAACAAAAACATGGAAAGAAATAAAATGTTATGCGAACGTAAAAGAAGTGTATGATGGGCAGTATGGACCATCGACTTTAGATGCACTCTGGTTTATTGATTTCAATGATAAAGTTTGTTTAAGAATTCCCAAAAGAGGTAGGTTAAATATGCCTGAGCTCATTACGGTTATTGAAAAATTTGAAGATCAATATGTAGTTTCATTAGAAATAAAAAACCCTTATCGAATGTCTAAAGGTTGGTTAAAAGTTGACTATACTTTAACTCAAAACAAGAAATAATTTGGAGGAAAATTTACTATTTAATAGAACTTTTATGATCCTTGGTGGAATGCTTGTTTTAACTACGATTTCCTCAAGATTTAATAAGGCTTACGAAACTAAAACTGAATTTTTTATAACGGTAGGTGGTACATTTTTATCATTGTTTGTTATTTATTTTCTTGGCGATCAATTTCCTGCAAATATTTTTGCAGTTGGTGTGTTTTCTCTTTTTATTGGATGGTCTTTAGGTCCAACAATTGCATCAATTGGTGAAAAATTTAAGTTTAGAAAATTTCTTAAAGATAAAATGGTTTTATCAAAAACAATTACAACTAAAAAAACAACTTTTACAGACAGGCTTATTGGAAAAGAAGATGAGAAAAAAACAGTGTATTTTTTTAAGTCGGATCCAGAAAAAACTTTTGATCGAATGTCTGATGAATTTAGGGAATTAAAACTTGATTTTGAAAAAAATATTTTACCTCATGACAGATACAATCAAGAGTGGCAAAATATTGTATTTCAAGCTCTTATTGGGACAACATTAGCTGTATTATTAACTGCTACTATTGTTGTTTTTACTGACAATGATTTTGGATTTTTAGGTCCGATTTTATTAATATGTCTAATAGCTCTGGTAATAATGGAATTTTTAAATGTATTTTTTTTCAAATCAAGAAGAAGAAGATTAATTCAGGCTTATTTTGGAGTTGTATTATTTACATTATACTTAATATATGATTTTAATAGGCTTGAGAAAGCGATTGCTAGAGGTGATGATTCTTGGAGTACTGCAATTGATATAGCTGTCAATATTTATTTAGATTTAATTAATTTATTTATTGATCTCTTGGAGATATTAGCCTCTTCAGAGTAATTGTTTTTCAATGCCAATTAAAAAAGCATATTCCATTGCTACTTCTTTTAAGATTTTGAATCTTCCAGAAGCTCCCCCATGTCCAGTATCCATGTTGGTATGTAGTATAATTGGATTTTCAGAGTTATTATGATCTCTCAATTTAGCAATCCATTTTGCAGGCTCCCAATACTGAACTTGAGAGTCATGATATCCAGTTGTCGCTAATATATATGGATAATTTTTTTCTGAAACATTGTCATATGGAGAATAAGACTTTATGTAGTTGTAGTAATCTATATCATTTGGATTTCCCCATTCATTGTATTCAAGAGTCGTTAATGGAATTGAATCATCAAGCATTGTTGTTACAACATCAACAAAAGGAACAACTGCTATTATACCCTTAAATAAAGTTGGTTCTAAATTTACAATTACACCCATTAACAATCCACCAGCAGATCCACCCATTGCATATAAATGTTTTTTTGAAGTGTAATTTTTGTTGATTAGGAATTTTCCACATTCAATAAAATCAAAAAATGTATTTTTTTTCTTTAAAAGTTTTCCATTATCATACCATTCTCTTCCTAAATATTCACCTCCTCTAATGTGAGCAATTGCAAATATGAACCCCCTATCTAGAAGACTCAATCTTACAGACGAAAAGTAAGGATCAACAGTATGACCATAAGAACCATAAGCATATAATAATAAAGGAGTTTCAGAACTTTTAATAGTATTCTTATGTCTTACAATAGAAATCGGAATTTCTATATTGTCATGAGATTTTGCCCAAACTCTTTCTGTTATGTAATTTTTAGAATTAAAATTATCATCAATAACTTCTTGAACTTTTAGAATATTATTCTTTTTTGAAATGAAATCATATTCAATTACAGAGCTTGGAGTATTAAGAGATGAAAAATGATATCTAAGTTTATTAGAATTAAAATCTAAATTGATGCCCATATATGCAGTATAAGTTTCATTATCAAATGGAATAACGTAACTTTCATTATTTTCCCAACTATTTACATTTAATTTCAACAATCCCATATTTCTTTCTGCAATTACATAGTAATCACTGAAAATTTCTAAATCTTCAATCAAAAAATCAGGCCTATGATCAATAAACGCTTCCCAATTATTAAATGTTGTTTCTGAAATTGGGCATTTCATTATTTTGAAATTTTTAGCATCCTTATTAGTAATTATAAAAAAATGATCATTGTAATGTTCAATGCTATATTCATGTCCCTTTTCTCTAGGATTAAAAATTTTGAAATCACTTTCAGGTCTATATGAATCAATAAATCTACATTCTGTAGTTAAAGTACTATGTGAATTTATTACTATGTATTTTTCAGATTTAGTCCTACTGATAATACAGCTAAATTCTTCATCCTTTTCTTCAAAAACTAAAACATCTTTATTGTTAGATCCTAAATTGTGTCTATAAATTTTATTTAACCTTAATGTTTGTGGATCTTTTTTTACATAGAAAATAGTTTTATTATTTCTTGCCCAAGTAATAGATCCTGAAGTATTAAAAATTTTATTTCCCACATTTTTATTATCCTCCAGATTGACAAAGTGTATAGTGTACAATCTTCTTGACTTTACATCACATGAATATGCTAAAATTTTATTATTAGGACTAATACTTAATGAACCTATACTGAAGTATTCGTGATCTTTTGCTAATAAGTTTACATCTAGTATTATTTCCTCTTTATTTGAAATATGCTTAAATTTTCTAGTATATATGGGATACTCTTTTCCTTTTTTAAATTTTTTAATATACCAATAATCATTGTAGAAATATGGTACCGAAGAATCATCTTCTTTAATCCTAGATTTCATTTCTTCAAACAAATTATCTTTTAAATCATTTGTGTTTTTTAAAATTTCATTAGAATACAAGTTTTCAGCATTAAGATGATCTATAACTTCTTTACTACCTCGTCTGTTAAGCCAATAGTAATTGTCAATTCTAACATCATCATGAATCGATAATTTTTTTTCGATTTTTTTTATCTGTGGTTTATTTGATTGCATGCTATTCGTTAAAATTTAGCTGTAAGCATTTTATAAATAATGTAAAATTAAATATAATCCCATTCTTTTGTTGGTATTATTTTTAAGATTTAAATTTAAATTGTTTATTTGCATTCATAATTATGAGAATTGTCTTAAAAAATTCTGATACTTTTGGAGCTTTAGCGTCGACGCTTTGTCTTATACATTGTATTTTGACTCCGTTATTGTATGTATTACCCCTATGGTGGAAAGGTCTCAATTTAGTTTTCCTTCTTATTTCATTTTTTGCTGTTTATGCGTCTTCAAAAAATACCTCGAGGCCTTTTATGAAACCTCTATTTTGGATATCGTATATATTTCTTGTATTTGTTTTATTTAATGAAGAAATTCATTTTTTCCATCTTCCAGAGCTAGTAACATATTTTGCTGCTATAAATTTATCATTTTTACACATTTATAATCGGAAATATTGTAATTGTAATGATGATGAATGCTGTTCCCAATAAATTAAAAGAAAATCTCTTTTGCAATAATGTAGGTGTTACAATGAGCTTGTGTTATTTCATCTATGCTTTCAGAATATCCTCCGCCCATACTAATTTGAATTGGGATGTTTCTTTCTTTGCATTGAGAAATTATGATTTCGTCTCTTTTTTTACAACCTTTAATACTCAAAGATAATCTTCCTAGTTTATCATTTTTTAAAACATCAACCCCAGATAAATAAAATATAAAATCTGGTTTGAATTTATTTATCAGATTTGGAACAACTTCAAAAAGTTTAGACAAATACTCATAATCTGAAGTACCGTCCTCAAACTCAAAATCTAAATCACTTTTTTCTTTTTTGAAAGGATAGTTTTTTTTTCCATGAAAGGATAAAGTGAATACATTTGGATTTTCACTGAATATTGATGCAGTACCATTACCTTGATGAACATCAAGATCAATTATAATAATTTTTTTAGCGAGTTTATTTTTTAATAAATAATTAGCTGCAATAGCTTGATCATTTAAAATACAAAATCCTTCACCTCTATCTCTAAATGCATGGTGTGTGCCCCCAGCTATATTTAGCGAAATTCCATTTAATAATGAGTAATTAACACAATTAATAGTTCCTTGTGCTATTATTTTTTCTCTTTTGATGAGTTCATTAGAAATGGGGAATCCAATTGGCCTAGACTCTTTCTTTGTTAGGGATAAGCCTTCTAATTTATTTAAGTATTTATCAGAGTGAGTTGTTAAAATATTTTCACGTGAAATAATACTTGGTGAAAAAAAATTTTCTTTATTACATATTCCCTTTTCTATAAGTTTTTTTGGGATTAAATCATATTTTTTCATAGGAAATCTATGATTTTCTGGAAGTGGGTGATTATAAATTGAATGATGAGCAATTTTAAGCATTATTCATCTAAGAAAAATTAAACTACAAATTAAAAGATTCGTTGTAATAAAATTTAGTAAGGTGTATTTTTCAATTTTTTGTTCCCCTTTTACGATCAAGAAAATTAAAATTATTGATAAGGAGAATTGAAGAAAAAAAGCAGGCAAGATTAATAGCTCCCAAAACACTTCAAATAAAGCTGATTTTATTTCTAAATGAGATAATCCAAAAGCCACAAATAGGAAAATAGCTGTAATGATTATAAGAACCTTGAATACTTTTTTCATCGATCCAAATATATGTAAATTTGTTCCGTGCTTTTAGTAATAATTTTGATTTGTACTAACATTTTTTTAGTTCTTGTTTCTCAGGCTGTTAACAAGGATAATGCTGATCTTCTTTTATCTGGATATAATACCATGTCAAAAACTGAAAAAGAAAATTTTAAATTAGAGGAGTATTTAGTTTATTTTAAAAAATTTTTTTTTCAATTAGCATTATATTCTTCTTTAGCAACAATTATTAGTTATGTTCTTTTTGATGAACTCACTACAACAATTGTATACGCATTAACTGTATGTTTACCATTGCCTTTATTTATTTATAGATCTAATAAAAACTTCAAGAAATGATTATTCATGATTTGGATGGTCGAGAATATAAAATCTACAATATAGAAGAATTTAGAAATCATATAAAACAGTTTCATACTGTGGATGGGAAGCCTGATGGAAGCTTACATGAAGAAAAATGGATATTACTTTAGGGTTAATGAAAGTTTTTATTATTTGAATCGTAGAATATATTTTTTTCAATAGAAAACCATAAAAGTAATGATGCAACTGTTCTAAAGGGTGACCAACTAAGTGTCAATTTATAAATTTCATTTTCATCAGTTATTCCATAATTCTTTTTTATACTATTAATTAAAGCTAAATCACCAAAAGAAAAAATATCAGGTTTAAGAATTACAAACATTAAAAACATTTCTATTGTCCATTTTCCTATTCCTTTAATTTTAATTAATTTTTTTTCAATCTCATTTTGGTCTAAATTCTCTAGATCTAAATGATTTTCAGTAAAAAATGATAATACATTTTTCATGTATTCGACTTTTTTAAATGAAACCCCAACTTTTTGAATTGTACTATTTTCTAACTCAAGTATTTGCTTATTTGATTTATTTGAAATCAAATCATGAAATTTTTTTTTGATTGTTATTGCAGCTTTAAAGCTAATTTGTTGTTCAATAATCAAATTACATAAAGCAATTGCATGGTTGGAATTATTTCTTTCATTAACATCTATTTCGTTTCCAAAATTTGAGATAAAAAAAGACATTATACGGTCTTTTTTTAAATGCTCAAATGCTATTAAAAGGTTTGAATTACTTAGTTTACTAATCACTATATTTAGATAAATATAAAAATTACGAAAATATATTCTAGTGAAAAATAAATATACAGATGGTTTTTTTAATGTAGGACCAGTAAATGGTTTTCTGCCCTTAAATTATCCTTTAATAACTCTTCCTGAAAAGTATAGTAATCTTCAATATATTTTAGATAATATGCCTGTAGAGTTAGAGAATGGATCCGATGGATTTCTTGCAATACCAAATAAAATTGAAAAAGAAGTAGGGGAATTGGAGAATTATAAAGAAATAGTTACAAGAGAAAATGATGTTTTTGTTATCCAGGCTTTATTTCGTGGGTATTGTTTTTTAGCTTCAGCCTATACACTTGAAAGTTCTTACCAAGAATTTATAAAAACAAAAAAATATGGTAAAGCGAGAAATATATTACCATCTCAAATTTCTCAGCCTCTAAGCATAGTAGCAAAAAAACTTGATGTATACCCTTGGTTAGATTATCACTACGCTTATTCTCTTGGAAATTTTAAAGTATTGGACAATTCAGATAATCTTGACTGGTCAAACTTAGATCAATGTGTAAAGTTTTCTGGCAAAAAAGATGAGGCAGGTTTTATCATGAATCACGTGGATATTAATCAGTATTCACCAATACTAGTTGAATCAGTGATGGAGTCAATTAATGCAGTGAAAATTGGAGATTCTAAACAGATTAATTATTGGTTGGAGGAAAACTATAAATCCATGATAAAAGTAAATGAAAGAAGAAAAGAAATGTGGGTTGCATCTAGATGGAAAAATTATAATGATTTTAGAATATTTATCATGGGCATAAAAGGAAATGAGGAGATTTTTGGAGAAGGATTAATCTACGAGGGAGTATCAAAAAAACCTATGCAATATAGAGGTCAAACTGGAGCGCAGGACAATATAATTCCTATGCAAGACATTTTTTCTGGTGTTATTGATTTTTATCCAAAAAATGAATTAACAAAATATTTACTTGATTTAAGAAGCTATAGACCTAAATGTATTCAAGAGTTTTTCATTGATTTAGAAAAAGAAACCACTCAGAACAAGGGAAATTTAATATTCAATCATTTGAAAGAATCAACAAATTCAACGGGATTGATATATCTTTTAGCAATAGTTGAAGAGATTTATAAATTTAGAAATGGGCATTGGCAGTTTGTTCAAAAATATATTATGAGCAATACAAAATATTCAAAAGCCACTGGTGGTACACCTATAATAAGTTGGATTCCAAATCAAATAAAAGCAGTACTTAATTATATAAAAGTATTATTAGATCATATCGATAATTTACCTAGTTCAACAGATTTCAAGGCAGTTAAAATATATAATAAATCGAAAGAAAAAATTGATTTTAAAATAAAATTGCTTAACAAGCAACTTCAAATTGTTAAACAAGACAACTATAACGCTGGCAAAGTTTTTGAATTGAATCAGAAATATAAATTGCAAGACGTAAATCTTGAAAAAAATTAACTTACCTACTAAAATTTGTCCAGTTTGTAACCTTCCATTTACTTGGCGAAAAAAGTGGGAAAAAAACTGGGATAATGTCAAGTATTGTAGTAAAAGGTGTAGAAAAAATTAATTCATTAGTTTGGTTTAGAAATGATTTGAGGATTTACGATCACTCAGGATTGAATCATGCAGTTCAAAATTCAAATAGTGTTATTGCTGTTTATTTTTTCAATTCAGATCATTACAGAGCTGATGAATTAGGTTTCCCTAAAACAGATTCGTTTAGAGCTAAATTCTTAATTGATTCAATTAAAAATCTTCAAAAAAAATTGAGTGAATTAAATATTTCACTCATTACAAGGATTTGTAATCCAAAGGACGTAATTAAGTCAATAGTAGATGACTATAACATAAATAGAGTATATCTTCAAGATGAATGGACTGATGAAGAAATGAAAGAAGAACAATGTTTAAAATCTTTAAAATCAAAAATTGATATATATAGATACAGCGATCAATTTCTATATCATCCAGAAGATGTCGAATTAAATAAGGTCCCGAATATTTTTACTGTTTTTAGAAAACATTGTGAAAAAAATTTAAATGTAAGATCAATTTTCTCAAAACCTAATTCAATGGATAAAACGAATTTATTAGATATTAATTTTACATTGCCATCACTTGAAGATTTAGGCCTTGAACATTACATTGAAGATTCTAGGTCTGCTTTTCCCTTTAAAGGTGGATATGATGAAGGTTTAAAAAGATTAAATCACTATTTATGGGAATCTAAAAAAATAAGTTTCTATAAAAAAACTAGAAATGGTTTGATTGGAATTGATTATAGTTCTAAGTTCTCATCGTGGTTATCTAACGGTTCACTAAGTCCCAGAATTATTTTTAATGAGATAAAAAAATATGAAAGACAAATTGAAAAAAATCAATCAACATATTGGATGATTTTTGAGCTTATTTGGAGAGATTATTTT
>Ga0160422_10000133_pt1 | contig 41422 bp, 32 predicted proteins | sample Fk160mmetaG_FD_108192 | JGI IMG/M metagenome (GOLD analysis project Ga0160422, IMG submission 108192) | Marine microbial communities from the Central Pacific Ocean - Fk160115 60m metaG | ecosystem: Environmental > Aquatic > Marine > Oceanic > Photic zone | place: The Central Pacific Ocean... | reverse complement strand
GGTAATTCTAGTACAAAATTAATTGATGATTATTTGATTTCTCCCAGAGGCTATTTGTGAAATATTTAATATCTTCAAAGGTTAATAATTCATATTTTTACTAGTATAAAAATATATGTAGATAGATTTCATAATGATAAATAAGTCAGAGAATGCATTAAAAAAGCCAGAATGGTTAAGGGTTAAAGCACCACAAGTTGAAAGGATAGGAAATACATCAGATTTACTTAGTGATTTAAAGCTTAATACTGTTTGTCAAGAAGCAAGTTGCCCTAACATAGGAGAATGTTTCTCAAGTGGAACAGCTACTTTTTTGATAATGGGACCAGGCTGCACTAGAGCATGTCCTTACTGTGATATTGGCTTTGACAGATCAAAAAGAGAATTAGATCCAACTGAGCCTTATCGTTTGGCAGAGGCTGTATTCCGAATGCAACTTAAACATGTAGTTATTACATCTGTTAATAGGGACGACTTAGATGATGGAGGTGCAACTCAATTTATTGCTTGTGTCTCAGAAGTAAGGAAAAGATCACCCAAAACAAGTATTGAATTATTAATTCCAGATTTATGTGGTAACTGGAGCGCTTTGGAAAAGATATTAGAAATAAAACCTAATGTAATTAACCATAATATTGAGACAGTACCATCGTTATACAAGAAAGTAAGACCTCAAGGGAATTATCAAAGATCTCTTGAATTATTAAAAAAGGTGAGAGAATACAATCCATGTATTTATACAAAATCTGGTTTTATGCTTGGTTTAGGGGAAAAAGATGAAGAGGTTCTTAATCTTTTAATGGATTTGAAGCAAAATGACATTGACATTGTGACAATAGGCCAATATTTATCTCCAGGTCCAAAACATCTTCCCGTACAAAGGTTTGTCAGTCCATCGAAATTTAATTTCTTTAAATTTTTTGGAGAAAATGAATTAAATTTTCTACAAGTTGTAAGTTCTCCACTTACTAGAAGTAGTTATCATGCAGAAGATATCCAGAAACTAATGAAGAAATATCCAAGGTGAATTTTCATTTTGTTAAATTACATTTATCCATTCATTCAAATGCCAATTTACCAAATTACTTTTGATCATTGGATCATTTTTAATAATTCTCTCAGCCTCTTCAAAAGATTTACACTCGATTATCAATAAGCCACCTGCGCCAGGTTTATGATCTTTATCAACTAAAAAACCACTTTTGATGTAGAGACCTTGCTCCTCAAGATCCTTAACCCATAGTTTATGATCTCTAATCGTTTTACTTTTAATATGATAATCTCCAATGAAATTTTGCTTAATAGTTTCAGTTTTTATGTAAAAAGGCATTGTTTTATGAGCTTTTATCAATTAAAAGCATTTTTTCTTCACTCGGTGGTACAATCATTTTAAAAATATGTTTTGAATAATCCCAATTATTAAGCAATTTTGAGGCTTTAAGACTTCCAGTATGCCTTAGGTAGTCGGAAATGATATCTTTTATAATTTTTTCTTGATGAGCATTATGTATTTTGTAAATACCGACTATCTCTTTATTCACTTTTTTTTCTAAATGATTTTTTTCATCAAGTATAAAAGCAATTCCTCCTGTCATCCCTGCTCCAATATTTCTTCCAGTTGATCCAAGAATAACTACTTTACCTCCAGTCATATATTCGCAACAATGATCGCCAGCACCTTCTGTTACAGCTGTGGCACCACTATTTCTTACAGCAAATCTTTCTCCTGATTTTCCGAGTGCGTATAATTTCCCACCTGTGGCGCCATATAAACAAGTATTTCCAAGAATGACTTGGTTGGAAGAGTTAATATCAATATGTTTTGGAATAACTGAAAGTATTCCTCCATTCATTCCTTTACACACATAATCATTAGCTTCTCCGATAAGTTTGATATTCATACCTTTTAATAAAAAAGCTCCAAAACTCTGCCCAGCTGCACCAATAAACTTAATATTTAATTCACCTTTATACCCTTTATTACCATGCAGTTCTGCTATTTCTCCAGAAATTTTTGCACAGACACTCCTATCCGTATTAATGATCAATAATTTTTTATCAATAATTTTATGATGTTTGATAGCTGAAATAAATTCAGGATCATCTAACAAATCATCTTCTAGTACTTTCCCATTATCGTGGGCATTTTTTGGATGGTGAATCCAAGATCTATTTTCATTTGTATGGTTTTTTCCAATTAAAGAACTTAAGTCAATATTTTTAGTTTTTGGCAAGGAAACATCTCTTGTTTTGAGGAATTCTTTATTCCCAATCAATTCATCCATATTCGTTACTCCAATAATACTCATTATTTGCCTGACTTCTTCAGCTATGTATATGAAGAAATTAACTACATGTTCTGGTATCCCTTTGAATCTATTCCTTAATTCTTCTTTTTGAGTAGCAACTCCAACAGGACATGTATTTTTATGGCAAACTCGAGCCATGATGCAACCTTCGGCTATCATTGCAACTGAACCAAACCCATATTCTTCAGCCCCTAAAAGTGCAGCAATAATTACGTCCCATCCTGTCTTTAACCCTCCATCGGCTCTAAGTAGTACCCTATCTCTTAAATTATTTTCTAGTAGTGATTTATGTACTTCTGCTAAACCTAATTCCCAAGGCAAACCAGCATGTTTTATTGAACTTAATGGAGAGGCTCCGGTGCCACCATCATGTCCTGAAATCTGTATTACATCTGCATTAGCTTTACTAACTCCAGCTGCAACTGTTCCAATACCAATTTCAGAAACAAGTTTTACACTCACTTTGGCTTTAGGGTGAACTTGATGCAGATCATGAATTAGTTGAGCTAAATCTTCAATTGAATAAATATCATGATGAGGAGGGGGCGATATTAATGCAACTCCGGGTTTACTATTTCTGAGTTTTGCTATGTATGTATCAACTTTAGGGCCTGGTAGTTGTCCCCCCTCTCCAGGTTTTGCACCTTGAGCCATTTTTATCTCAAGCTGTTGAGCACTTCTCAAATATTCTGGGGTAACTCCAAACCTCCCAGAGGCGATTTGTTTAATTGCAGAACAAGCCGTATCACCATTTTCAAGGCCTTTAATAAAAGGTAATGTTGCAGATTTAGTATTTTCATCAATATCATTTAATACATTGAACCTAGCAGGATCTTCTCCACCCTCTCCACTATTGCTTTTACCTCCTATCCTATTCATTGCAATAGCAAGTACTTCATGCGCCTCTCTAGATAAAGCTCCTAAACTCATACCTCCGGTACAAAATCTTTTGCAAATAGATTCAACACTTTCAACTTGATGGATAGGAATACTTGCTCTAGATGAGTCAATTGTAAGTAAATCTCTTAATGCTGTAATAGGCCGGTTCCTAATTAATTTTTGATAGGTATCAAAATGATCATATCCAGGACCTTGTTTTAGGGCTGAATGCAATATTTTGGACATTTCAGGGTTGTTAGAATGATATTCACCATAATTTCTGAATTGTACAAATCCGAGAAATTCAAGCTTTTTAAGATCTATTTCTGGATATGCTTTTGTATGAATTGAAATTGTCTCAATAGCTAATTCTTTAAGTGAAATCCCAGCAATTCTACTGGTCGTTCCATCAAATCCTTTTTTGATTAAATCTGCACCTAAACCAACTGCTTCAAAGATTTGGGCACCATGATAGCTTGCTAGTAAGGAAATACCAATTTTGGATAAAATTTTTCTTAAACCATCTTCTAAAGCTTTTTTAATATTTTTTTGAATATCTTTTGCTGAGAATTTTTCTAGTTTCCCTCCATTAATAAGTTTTACTGTTTTAGGGTGCTGTAACCAGTGTCTACTAGATTCAAAAATAAGCCATGGGCAGATAGCACTTGCACCGTATCCAATTAAACAAGCTAAGTGATGAGTACTCCAGCATTGACCCGTCTCTACAACTAAAGAGGCTTTTAATCTAATTTCTTTTTTGAGAAGGTAATGATGTATTGCTCCAACAGCAAGTAAGGGAGGTATAAAAGTTTTTTTGGGTGTAATTCCTTTATCGGAAATAATTAAAATTGAACTATTATTCTGGATAGCTTTTTCACTTTCAAAACAAATTTCATCTAACCTTTTTTCTAAACTTTCGATACCATCTTCAATATCAAATAGAGTTGATATTGTGCAACAGTTAATCCCTTTATTTTGAATTTCAAGGAGTTCTTGCTCGTTTAAGATAGGGCTATTTATGTGAATGCAAGGTGCAATGTTATTGAAATTAAAAGCTGAACATCTCTCTCCTAAATGCATCTCAAGACTCATAACAAGTTTTTCTCTGAGAGGATCTATAGGGGGATTAGTTACTTGAGCAAATCTCTGTTTGAAATAATCATAAAGAATATGAGGTTTGGAGGAGAGAACTGCTAACGGAATATCATCTCCCATGCAGTATGTTGGCTCTTTTGATAAAGAAGCCATTGAGTCAAGTATCAAATCATTATCTTCGGCGGAAAATCCATATGCGGTCTGTTGTTGAAGAAGTTCTAAACCTTGCAATTCGCATTGATCTTTCCACTTATCAATTTCAATATTCAAAGATCTTTCTTTTAAAAGTTTTTTATAATCGTACCTATTTGCAGCTTTACATTTAACATCCCAATTTCTTAATATCGCTCCTTTTTGAAGATCTATAGCAAGCATCTGTCCAGGACCCAATCTACCTTTTTCAATAATTTTAGATTCGTCTAAATCTACTACTCCTGTTTCAGAGCCCATTACAACAAAGCCATCATTGGTTATTGAATATCTCGCTGGACGTAATCCATTTCTATCAAGAGTAGCTCCAATAAAATTTCCATCTGAGAATGCAATAAGAGCTGGTCCATCCCATGCTTCTTGCAGACTTGCTGAATACTCATAAAAACATTTAATTTCCTCTTTGTCTTCAAGTTCTGGTTGATCTCTAAAAGCTTCAGGTACTAACTTAAGTAATGAATCTGTGATTGGCTGACCAGAACGTATATTAATTTCTAATGTTGCATCAAGATTTGCTGAATCACTCCGCGTATTATCAACGATTGGTTTTAGGTCATTAGCTAAATCTCCCCAAAAACTATCGATATGTTTTTCAGAAGCCTTCGCCCAATTTATGTTACCTAAAAGTGTATTAATCTCGCCATTATGACCGAGATATCTCATCGGTTGAGCTAATGGCCACTTTGGTAATGTATTAGTACTAAATCGGCGATGATAGACAGAATAAGAAACTTTAAAATCATCCTTTTGAAGATCTTCGTAGAATTTTGGAAGTATCTCAGATCTAACCATTCCTTTATAAACGACAGTTTTAGAACTGAATGAAGCAAAATAAAAATCATTCTGCTTAGATGAACTTTCCCTTATTTTTTTTTCAATTTTTTTTCTTAGTTGGTATAAAAGAAATTCAAAATCTTTAGTATTTTTTTCGTAATATACAATCCATTGAATGATGAAAGGTGAATTTGATTTTGCCAGTGGCCCAAGCACATCTTTTTTGACCGGTACCTTTCTCCAAATCGTTTTTGAAAAATTTAAGTTTAATGCTTCTTTTTCACAAATAATTTTTATATCTCTGATGAGGTTTTCATCATTTGGCATAAAAACCATAGCTAATCCCATATTCTTAGAATTATCAATTTTAATACCACTATTTTTTGATAAAAAAGACCAAGGGATTGAACATAAAATGCCAGCCCCATCTCCAGAATCACTATCTCCACCACACCCCCCCCTATGCTCCATACAATCGAGACCACGTAAGGATTGTTTTAATATCCAATTACTTTCAATTCCATTTATATTTGCTACAAAACCCACTCCGCAAGCATCTCTTTCTCCAGAAATTGACTCTGGAGAGTAACTATCTTTATAAGGATTAATATAATTTTTTTGTTTCTTTGGCATAGAAATTTTTTGATTTATTAAATTTAGGAAATTTAATATATTTATTATAAAAATAAATTCATAAATAGAACTAAAAATCATGAAGAATTACTAAAAAAATTTTTTCGATTTTTTATGAAATCTTCTAAAAGCGCTCCTTAGTTACTCATAAAGGGTTATGATGTTTGATTATTATATTAAATATTAAAAAATTTAATGCCCACCATCCAACAATTAATTAGTTCAGAAAGAAAGCGTCTCTCAAGAAAGACTAAATCCCCGGCCTTAAAATCATGTCCCGAAAGAAGAGGAGTGTGCACTAGGGTTTATACCTCAACCCCAAAAAAACCAAATTCTGCACTTAGGAAAGTTGCTAGAGTTAGATTAACCTCTGGTTTTGAAGTTACCGCTTATATTCCAGGTATAGGTCATAATCTACAAGAGCATTCCGTTGTATTGCTTAGAGGAGGAAGAGTTAAAGATTTACCGGGAGTAAGATATCACATAATTCGGGGTACACTAGATACTGCAGGTGTCAAAGATAGGCGCCAAGCCCGCTCAAAATACGGTGCTAAAGCTCCAAAAAAAAATTAATTAACTTTTGATAAAATGTCTCGTAGAAATGCTGCTGTAAAAAGACCAGTTTTACCTGATCCTAAATTTAATAGCCGTCTTGCATCCATGATGATTTCAAGATTAATGAAACATGGAAAGAAATCAACTGCTCAAAGAATATTATCTGATGCTTTCTCCTTAATAAGCGAAAGAACTGGTAGTGATCCAGTTGATTTATTTGAAACTGCTGTTAAAAACGCTACACCACTCGTGGAAGTGAGAGCAAGAAGAGTTGGTGGAGCCACTTATCAAGTCCCAATGGAAGTTAGACAAGAGAGAGGCATCGCTATGGCACTTAGATGGCTAGTTACCTTTTCAAGGTCTAGAAATGGAAAAAGTATGGCTCAGAAACTCGCCGGCGAACTTATGGATGCTGCAAATGAAACTGGAAGTGCTGTTAAAAAAAGGGAAGATACCCATAAAATGGCTGAAGCCAATAAGGCTTTTGCTCATTATCGGTACTAATCTAATCCTAAAAGTGACTTAATTGTCCTATTATGCATTAATAGTTTGTTTACAAACTAAAATTTACTAGAAAATTATTTTTAATTGGAGTTTGAACATTGACACGCGATTTCCCCCTTGATCGAGTAAGGAATATTGGAATAGCCGCTCATATTGACGCTGGAAAAACAACTACAACTGAAAGGATTCTATTTTATTCTGGAGTTGTTCATAAAATTGGCGAAGTTCATGATGGAGCAGCTGTAACTGATTGGATGGCACAAGAAAGAGAAAGAGGTATCACTATAACTGCTGCGGCCATATCTACTAGTTGGCAAGATCATAGGATTAATATTATTGATACGCCTGGTCACGTTGATTTCACAATAGAAGTTGAGAGATCCATGAGAGTATTAGATGGGGTTATAGCTGTTTTTTGCGCCGTAGGTGGCGTTCAACCTCAGTCTGAAACTGTTTGGAGGCAGGCTGATAGATATTCTGTTCCAAGAATGGTTTTTGTTAATAAGATGGACAGGACTGGTGCAGATTTTTTAAAAGTACATAATCAAATTAAGGATCGTTTGAAGGCCAATGCAGTCCCAATTCAACTTCCTATAGGGGCGGAAGGCGACCTCTCTGGGATTATTGATTTAGTTTCTAATAAAGCTTATTTGTATAAAAATGATTTAGGTACAGACATCGAGGAGGCTGCAATTCCAGATGAAATGAAAGAAATATCTGATGAATGGAGAAATAAATTGATGGAGAGTATCGCAGAAAATGACGAAGATCTTATTGAAAGTTTTCTTGAAAATGGAGAACTTACAGTTGAACAATTAAAAAAAGGGATAAGAGATGGTGTCTTGAATCATGGATTGGTTCCAATGTTATGTGGATCAGCCTTCAAAAACAAAGGAGTTCAACTTGTTTTAGATGCTGTTGTTGATTATTTGCCTGCCCCTGTAGATGTAAAACCAATACAAGGTATTCTCCCTAATGGGAAAGAAGATATTAGACCTTCTGATGATAGTGCCCCATTTAGTGCATTGGCTTTTAAAGTTATGTCTGATCCCTACGGAAAACTTACCTTTGTGAGAATGTATTCAGGTATCTTATCGAAAGGTAGTTATGTTATGAATTCTACGAAAGATGCAAAGGAGAGAATTTCTAGATTAGTAGTTCTAAAGGCTGATGAAAGAGAGGAAGTTGATGAGTTGCGAGCGGGAGATCTTGGTGCAGTCCTAGGGTTAAAGAATACTACGACTGGAGATACTCTTTGCAATACGGAAGATCCTATAGTTTTAGAAACATTATTCATTCCTGAGCCAGTAATATCAGTTGCGGTTGAGCCAAAGACTAAGGGTGATATGGAAAAATTATCCAAAGCTTTACAAGCTTTATCAGAAGAAGACCCCACTTTTAGAGTCAGTACTGACCAAGAAACAAATCAAACAGTTATTGCCGGTATGGGCGAACTTCACTTAGAGATACTTGTCGATAGGATGTTAAGAGAATTTAAAGTTGAAGCTAATATTGGCGCTCCGCAAGTGTCTTACAGAGAAACTATTAGATCAAGTTCTAAGGGGGAGGGCAAATATGCTCGTCAAACAGGTGGTAAAGGGCAATATGGTCATGTAATTATCGAAATGGAGCCAGGAGAACCAGGAGCAGGTTTTGAATTTGTTAATAAAATTGTAGGTGGTTCAGTGCCGAAAGAGTATATTGGTCCTGCAGAAAGCGGAATGAAAGAAACTTGTGAATCAGGAGTATTAGCAGGATATCCTTTGATAGATGTTAAAGTAACACTAGTCGATGGTTCGTTTCACGATGTAGACTCATCTGAAATGGCCTTCAAAATTGCAGGTTCAATGGCTTTTAAAGATGGGGTAAAAAAATGTAATCCTGTCCTGTTAGAGCCTATGATGAAAGTTGAGGTCGAAAGTCCTGATGACTTTCTTGGATCTGTAATTGGTGATCTCTCATCAAGGAGAGGTCAAGTAGAAGGACAATCTGTCGATGATGGGTTGTCTAAAGTACAGGCCAAAGTGCCTCTTGCCGAGATGTTCGGCTATGCAACTCAGCTCCGATCAATGACACAAGGTCGGGGTATATTTTCGATGGAGTTTGCCAATTATGAGGAAGTTCCTCGTAATGTTGCTGAAGCAATCATCTCCAAGAATCAGGGCAATTCCTGATTTCTAAATTTAAATACTAATCCCTTAAACCCTCGATTCTTTAATTCAAATGGCTCGCGAGAAGTTCGAAAGAAACAAACCACATGTCAACATAGGCACTATCGGTCATGTTGATCATGGTAAAACCACATTGACTGCCGCTATTACTAATGTTTTAGCTAAAAAAGGTCAAGCACAAGCTCAAGATTACGGAGACATAGATGGTGCTCCTGAAGAAAGAGAGCGTGGCATTACTATTAATACTGCTCATGTCGAATATGAGACAGAAGGTAGGCACTATGCTCATGTTGACTGCCCAGGCCATGCTGATTATGTAAAAAATATGATTACTGGAGCAGCACAAATGGACGGAGCAATTCTAGTTTGTGCAGCAACAGATGGTCCTATGGCACAAACTAAGGAACATATTCTACTAGCTAAACAAGTTGGTGTTCCTGCATTAGTTGTTGCACTCAATAAGTGTGACATGGTTGATGACGAAGAAATCATTGAACTTGTTGAAATGGAAATTAGAGAACTTCTTGATAGTTATGATTTCCCAGGTGATGATATTCCTATCGTTCAAGTGTCAGGACTTAAGGCTCTTGAGGGAGATTCAAACTGGGAATCTAAGATAGAAGAACTAATGAAGGCCGTAGATGCTAGTATTCCAGAACCTGAAAGAGAAGTTGATAAACCATTTTTAATGGCTGTTGAAGATGTTTTCTCAATTACTGGAAGAGGAACAGTAGCAACAGGAAGAATTGAGAGAGGTAAAGTTAAAGTTGGAGAAGAAGTAGAAATTGTCGGTATTAGAGATACAAGACTTACTACAGTCACTGGCGTTGAGATGTTCCGTAAACTTCTTGATGAAGGAATGGCTGGAGATAATGTTGGTCTTCTCCTAAGAGGAATCCAAAAAGAGGATATTGAAAGAGGAATGGTTCTAGTTAAAAAAGGATCTATTACTCCTCATACAAAATTTGAGGGAGAAGTTTATGTTCTTAAAAAAGAAGAAGGTGGAAGACATACACCTTTCTTTACAGGATATAGACCTCAATTCTACATAAGAACTACTGATGTAACTGGCCAAATAACTGCCTTCACCTCTGATGATGGTTCAAACGTAGAAATGGTTATGCCAGGAGACAGAATAAAAATGACTGGTGAATTAATCTGTCCAGTTGCCATCGAGCAAGGAATGAGATTCGCTATTCGTGAAGGGGGTCGAACTATTGGTGCTGGAGTTGTTTCTAAGATAATAGAATAATTTTTTCGCCAAAAAAATATACACTCTATCAATTAAAATAGATTTATAGTTGGAGGATTATATTTTGCAATAATCCTCCTTTAATTTCCTACTCAAAGTTATGTCAGCATCAATAGCTCAACAAAAAATACGTATTAGATTAAAGGCATTCGATAGAAGAATGTTGGATTTATCTTGTGACAAAATTATACAAACCGCGGATACAACAGCAGCATCTGCAATAGGTCCAATCCCTTTACCTACTAAAAGAAAAATTTATTGTGTACTTAGATCTCCCCACGTCGATAAAGATTCAAGGGAACATTTCGAAACTAGGACACATAGGAGAATTATTGATATTTATAGTCCTTCAGCAAAAACTATTGATGCTTTAATGAAATTAGATTTACCTAGTGGAGTAGATATTGAAGTTAAGCTTTAAAAAAACCCGAATAGATTCTAAATTTAGTAAAATATAAAAAATAACGTTTTAAATATGGGAGAGCTGTCAGTTAGGGAATTACCGTTATTTCCACTGCCAGAGGTAGTTCTTTTCCCAAATGAAGTTTTGCCTTTGCATATATTTGAGTCTAGATATCGTATTATGCTCAAATCTATTCTTGAAACAGATTCTTTGTTTGGAGTTATAAGGTGGGATCCCAATACTAAAAGCATGTCAAATGTTGGATGTTGTGCACATGTTGTTAAGCATCAGACATCTGAGGATGGTAGAAGTAATATTGTAACCATTGGTCAACAACGCTTCCAAATATTGGAAATAACTCGATCTACTCCATTTTATTCTGCAATGGTTAGCTGGATTGATGATAATAGTGTCAATAATTTAGAAAACTTAGATAATCTAAGAGATTCAGTTATTGAGGCTCTTAATGATGTCGTTAATCTAACTAGTAAATTAACAAATTCTCAAAAAATTCTTCCCGATAAATTACCTACTAATCCATTGGAATTATCCTTTTGGATTGGGGCACATCTAGGTGGCCCTGTTTCTGAGGAGCAGCAAAGACTTTTAGAAGAGAGAGATACTTATACTCGATTACAAAGAGAATTTGAAATGCTTGATCATACGAGAAAACAGCTTGCTGCTAGAACTGCATTGAAGGAAAGTTTTCCTGATGTAAAAGAAAATTAAATATTTAATTGGTAAATTTTACATAGCAGGAATTCTAGAAACCCCAAAACCTTCAATTATTTACGGATTAATTAATCTGTTTTAGCTAGAGATATTTAATTAAAAACTATTAAGTCAGTTTAATATTTTTAGAATAATAACAGCCGAAATCATTGAAGTGCTCACATAAAGGTTTAATTCTTTTTTTTAAAATAGTGAAGGTATCAATATTTGTTTGCTTGGATATTTCTACATCAATATATATAATATATTCCCCTAATTCTCTTTTAGAGGGTCTTGATTCTATTTTACTCATGTTGAATCCTAGTTCTGCAATATGATTTAATGCCTCCAATAATGAACCAGGATTATTGGATAGCAAAGAAAATGCGAAACTTGCAATGTTTGCTTCTTCAAATAATTCATTCTCAGTTAGTAAGACAAATCTTGTACAATTCCCCGGTACGTCATTAATAGGAAAAGCAAGTTCGTTTAAACTACCAATTTCCACTAATGATTTTGATCCAACAGCAGCTCTGAAAGTGCTATTTTTAACCATATTGACTGCTTCCGATGTTGAATTAGTTGGAAGCAATATGGCTTCAGGTAAATTCTTTGAGAGCCACTCAGAACATTGAGCTAAAGCTTGGGGATGAGAAAGCACTTCAGAAATATCAGTCATCTTTCCACTACTAATCAATGCATGCTTGATCGGCAATACGATGGCTTTATTAATATTTATCTTGGGGAATTTCCATAGAGCATCCAGAGTCGCTGTAACTCCTCCTTCTACTGAATTTTCAATTGGAACTACTGCTGCATCACAATTTTTGTACGCTATTGATTTTATTACTGAATGAAGCCCTTTACATGGTACAAATATAGGTGACTCATAATTAGCAAGCTTTGATAAAATATCAGCTGCTTTTTCTGCGTATGTACCTTTCGGTCCTAAATATGCAACTTTTTTGCGCATGATTGATAGAAATGACTATTGGTAAAGTAAGCATTGGAGGTTCTTAATACAATGCTTTTAGCTTTTGATGCTAAGCAGAAACTTAAGCTTTCTGTAAAAAAGAATAGAGATCGTCTATCTTCTTATTTATTAGAAGAAGATAGAGTAGTTGGAGCTATGCTGGACTCCAATAAATTAATACCTGAAGGTGAAGGAAAGTACAAGTATAATGTTACAAGTTTCAGAGTTTTTCAATTAGATGTAAATCCTGTAGTCTCCATTGCTGTGGAGAATATTAATGGGGCACTTAATATGAGTGCTCTTGATAGTAAACTTGATGGCCTTGGTATAGTAGAAGATTTTAACTTAATATTGAAGGCAAATTTACAAGCTACAACAATAGGATTAGAAGGCGAGGCACTTCTGGGAGTTACGGTTAGTCAACCTCCCCTTTTGAGACTTATACCAAAAAAGATATTAGAGTCAACTGGCCACTCCGTTTTAAATGGAATTTTATTAGGAATTAAGGCTCGAGTTCAGCAACAACTAATTAAGGACTTCAGTGAATGGTGTGAATTAAATAGTGTTTAATTTATTTAAAAAAGTTTTTCTATGTAATTTTGATAATCCTTCTTCTCTTAATGCAATTAAGTGTTCTTTCGTTCCATACCCTTTATTTTTCGCTACCTTATAGAAATTATATTTGCTTCCTAACCTTATCATTAATAAATCTCTTGTAAATTTAGCAACTATGCTTGCAGCTGCTATAGAAGTAAATTGAGAATCACCTTTGATTACAGTGGTTTGCTTGCCATCCCAAATTCTAATAGGTAAACATCCATCAACAAATAAGTGGCAGGGAGGTGTTCTTAATTTATAAATAGCTCTAATCATAGATAGCTCTGTAGCAAATCTTATTCCATATTTGTCAATTTCTCTCACAGAACTTTGACCGATCCCCCAATCTTCAGATAAAGCTAATATTTGAGTGAATAATTTTGCTCTCTTTTTGTGTGATAATTTTTTGCTATCGTCTACACCTAAATTTTTTAATATGTATGCATTTTTTTTTGAAATTTTAACTACTGCAGAAAATACTGGTCCAAAAATCGAGCCTCTTCCCACTTCATCTATTCCTATTTCAATATTAGTCATTCATTAGAAGCAGAAGATCTTCTTCTCTTTCTTCTTGAGATATCAATTTCTTCATTCTCAGAATTATCTGCGATTTCATCATCATTATTTCTTATATTCTCTTTCAACTGCGAATCAATTTCTTCATTTGACTCATTTACTTGTGCTTGATTACTATCTAGATTTTGTTCAATGATATTTTGATTTATATTATTATTATTTTTATTATTTTCTAATTTCGCAATAATGTTAGATTTAACGAATTCCTTACCCAGTTTGATTAATGGATTAATACCAAGTTGACTATAAACAAGTTTCTCATTTTCACTAAGTTCAACCATTATTAATTCTTTTTCATTATTATTGTTGGAATTGTTGTTCTCATCATAAGTATCTTTTTTCCTCGTACTAATATCATCATTAGAAATTGGAGAATTAATCTTCTCTTTCTCAATAGATTTTAATTTTTTATCATTAATTTCTGTTCGCTCTATTTCACTATTTTCGTGGTTTACTTTTTTTAAATTTTTGGAAGATTTATGTATCTCTAATTTATTAATATCGAGACTTGGCAAATTTTCTAAATGACCTAGTCCGTCACAACATGAACATTTTTGGCCAAATAATTCATAGATATTTTGACCTTGCCTTTTTCTAGTTAATTCAACTAAACCTAATTCTGTTAATTGAGCTATTTGAGGCCTTGAAGAATCTTCTTTTATCGCGGCAGTAAAATGTTCAAGGAGTTGAAATTGATCTCTTCTAGAGTCCATGTCAATAAAATCAACAACTAAAACACCGCCAATATTTCTTAATTTCATTTGCCTAGCTATTTCTATCGCTGCTTCACAGTTTGTCCATAATACAGTTTGTCGAGAATTCGCTGATCTAGTGAATGAACCAGAATTAACATCTATTACTGTTAAAGCTTCTGTTGGTTGAATGATTATGTATCCACCTGAAGGGAGATCAACTCTTGGTTGAAGTGCTTTTTGAATCGTTTGGTTAATTTTGAATCTCTCAAGGATATTATCTTCTTTTAAATTGTTATGAAACTCAACATTTATTTTTGAATCGTTTTTAGTGAGAAAATCTTTTGCTCTTTCAACGGCACTTTTATTATCTATAATTACTTTTGTGGTAGATGAGTTTAGATGATCTCGTAGGATTTTTAAAGCAAAATCTTCCTCTCTGTTAATAAGGATGGGAGGGTTGGATGCCTCGTTAACCTGTAATATATTCTCCCATTTCTTAATCAAATACTCTAAATCATCTATAAGTAACTCTTCACTAATATTTTCTGATTCAGTTCTAAAAAGAAGTCCTGTCCCGGGAGATTTTATTAATACTCCAAGCGCTCTTAATCTATTCCTTTCTGTCTCAGTATTAATTTTCCGTGAAATATTTACTCCTTGGCCAAATGGCTGCAAAATTAAAAATTTCCCAGGCAGGGATATATTGCCAGTCAATCTAGGTCCTTTTGAACCTGTAGGTTCTTTCATTACTTGAACAAGTACCCTTTGTTTCGGTTCTAAAAGTTCTGTAATTCCTGCGGAACCTTTTTTTAATTTCAAAGGACCTAGATCTGAGACATGGATAAATCCATTTTTCTCACTTTCACCAATATCTATAAATGCTGCATCGATTCCAGGAAGGACATTTTCTACAGTGCCAAGGAAGATATCTTCAATTTGATATTGACCTTGCGCGACAATCAATTCATCAACTCGATCATCTCGAAGGAGAGCTGCAATTCGTGCTTGCTCAGCTATTATGATTTGCTGAGACATATTTAAAATTAGTATGGTTTGTATTTGAAAAAATTAATCAAATTCTAGAAATTTATAAGCTAATTAATAGTAAAAAAATGCTTTTAATTAACCTTAAATGAATAATTAGTATCTGATTTAGTTTAATTCTCGATAAAGTTTTAAACGACCTTTAAACAATGGAATTAATTTAATAGGATTATGATAAATTTCTATAATGATCATAATCTTATTTATATTATCATTTTTTCACCGCTTAGTCACATTGATCGTATATCCTAAATAAAGAAAAATCTTAATTTAACAAAAGTGGTACAAGTTAACGAAAACTATTTAAAACTTAAGGCGGGATATTTGTTCCCTGAAATATCTAAAAGGGTAAATCTTCACATACAAAAAAATAATCCAGGAAATTTAATTAAATTAGGAATTGGTGATGTAACGGAACCATTACCCAATGCATGTATTCAAGCAATGAGTAATGCGCTTAACGAGATGGCAACAGAAACAGGATTTAGAGGTTATGGTCCAGAACAAGGATACTCTTGGCTTCGAGAGAAAATCGCTAAAAATGATTTTTTATCAAGGGGATGTGAGATTGAACCTGATGAAATATTCGTTTCTGATGGCTCTAAATGTGATAGTAGTAATATTTTAGATATCTTAGGAAAAAACAATACCATAGCTGTAACTGATCCTGTTTATCCCGTTTATGTTGATAGTAATGTAATGACAGGTAGAACTGGAAATGCTTTAAAAACAGGAGGCTATGAAGGTTTAACTTATCTTCCTATTTGTGAGGATAATAACTTTAAACCACAAATTCCAAAACAAAAAGTTGATATTATATATCTCTGTTTTCCAAATAATCCTACTGGTGCAACGATTACAAAAGATGAATTACAGAAATGGGTTGATTATGCAAATAAAAATAATTCTTTGATTTTTTTTGATGCTGCTTATGAGGCCTTTATTCAGGATCAAAATGTTCCGCATTCAATATATGAGATAAAAGGTGCAAGGAATTGTGCAATTGAATTTAGATCATTTTCAAAAAATGCAGGTTTTACGGGGGTAAGATGTGCTTACACTGTCATCCCCAAGATCATACAAGGATTTAATACAAATCTAGAAAAGATTGATTTATGGTCTCTTTGGAATAGGAGACAAAGTACTAAATTCAATGGAGTTAGCTATATAGTGCAGAGAGGAGCAGAAGCTGTTTATTCTGATCAAGGTAAAATTGAAGTAAAAAAATTAATTGATTTTTATATGAATAATGCAGCGCTAATGAGAAATTCTCTAGAGAAAGCTGGTTTTAAGGTTTATGGTGGAGTCAATGCACCATATGTCTGGATAAAAGTAAAAGATCAAATGTCTTCCTGGGATTTCTTTGATTACTTGCTAGAAAATGCCAATATAGTTGGAACTCCTGGTAGTGGTTTCGGATTGGCAGGTGAAGGTTATTTTAGATTATCTGCTTTTAATTCTTTACGAAATGTTCTTGATGCAATGGAGAGAATAATTAATATATAATTAATTGTATTATTTAATTAATTTTTTTAGGTAGATGAATATTATTAATTCAGAAAATAGTGAAAATAGTAATACGGCGCTTCTTGAAAAAAAGCCTTCGGAATTAAAGAATAAATCTCCTAAATATAAAGTCCTTCTCCATAACGATCCAGTAAACTCTATGGAATATGTAACCAATACGCTACAAGAGGTTGTTCCACAATTGAGCGAACAAGATGCAATTTCAATTATGCTTGAGGCTCATAATACAGGATTAGGACTTGTGATTGTTTGTGATCTTGAACCTGCAGAATTCTATTCTGAATCCTTAAAATCCAAAGGTTTAACCAGTTCTATTGAGAAAGAAGACTAATGTCAATTCTAAAATTCATAATTAAATTTCTTGAGTAAAAAATAATTTGCTGAACTCTTTATTATTTTTCCCAGTATTATATTTTATTGGTTGGGTTGGATCAAATCTTTTAGTATATTTTTTTCCATCGTTAGAGATAGGAAAATCTCTCTACGGAACAATTCTTACTTTTTTAATATTTCTTATAGTCTTGCCCATTTGGTGCAAATTTAAATGGAATAAGAAATTCTCTTATGCATTAGGAAATATTAAATTAAATAATAAAAGACTTTTATTATTATTATCAGGTGAAATTTGCAAAAGTTTCTTGATAATCTTGATTATTTCATTTTTATTGATTTTTGGAGGGTTCGCAGACTTAGAAAACAAAGTAAACATTAGGTTAATATTTGATTCATTGTTTTTAGCATTTCTTGTCGGTTTTGCAGAAGAACTTGTTTTTAGAGTTTGGCTATTTGAAGAACTAAACTTGTACTTTAATTTTGGTAAATCTAATATATTGCAATCTATTCTTTTTGCAATTTTACATTTTAGGTGGGATATGAGTTTGACTAATAATTTTCAATTAATATTGGGATTATTTCTATTAGGTTTATATTTGAATAAATGGAGAAGTCTTGAACTTCAATCTATATTGTTCCCAATTTCTTTCCATGGTTCTTTGGTAGGTTTTTGGTTTTTAATTGATCAATCGATTCTAAATATTCATTCCAATGTTCCTGAAATATTTTTTGGGCCGGGGGAAGAAGGTAATATTAATCCTGTTGGTGGTTTGATTGGAATTTGTTTGCTAATAATTCTAAATCTCTTTCAAACCTCTAGATCTTTTTATATTAATAAAAATTAAGAAATTTATTTTAAGTATTTTATTTATTTGAAATTGATTACCAAATTCTCTTAATAGAATCTGTCATCAATGAAAAAACATTAACTCTTACAATCTTGAAATTTTTTAGGACATAAAAAATTAAGAATCTCAAAGGATAAAAAATAATAAATTTATTAGAAAAAAGTTTTATTAAAAAATCTGTAAAGAGCAGAATCGACAGTATATCAATAGATCGATTCAGGAAATATCTCAATGCAAAAAATTTTCGATATAAAAAATTAGCGCTCTCATAATTATTTAACATTTCGCTTAATTCATAAACATCTCTGAGGCATGAATTTAATCCTTGTCCTCCAACAGGATGAAAAGAGTGCGCCGCCTCTCCAACTAATGTATTTTGAAAATTATTAAATTTCGGGAATGCAAAAGCTTGAACTATTGAATAATTGGAGATTTCACTAATTATTAATTCAGGTGTTATTTTTTCAGGCAATATATTCGAGAGTTTTTCTAATAATTTAGGATTTGATAGTTTAATTCTCTCTTTCGTTTCCGATGGTGATGCAAACCATATTACCTGATAGATATTATTTTCTAGGGGTAATAAAGCTAATGGTCCTTCATGCCTAAATATTTCATATGCTCTTTTTTTTGGACCCCCTATAAGTCTTGCTCTGAAAGAAAGAGCTCTTTGATTATAAAATCTCCTTAGATAACCAATTTTCCAATTTTTTCTAGCAGAAGAATCTCTACCATCAGCTGCAAAAATAAAGTCATAATTTTTATCTTCGGTAGTATCAATATTTACCCTTCTTATTGTTTTGCATTCATTAATAGAATCTATTAATGTCTGCATAAGATATTTATGCTCTATTACCCATCCAATATCTTTTTCTTTTTTATTAAATGCCTTTAAATCATTAGTTCTTATGATTACATCTTTAGATAATGAATCATCAATGATTGATAAAGAGTTAAATCCTTGCGCATAAAATTTTAATATTTTCCATAAATCTATCTTTTCAAAAATTTTTTTAGAAGATTGTGTAATTGCATAACCTTTATCTTTTAAACATAATTCGTAATCAGTTAGTGGATCAATTAATGTGACATTATAATTTTTATGAGCTAAAAATAAAGCTAAAAGTGAACCAGTTGGTCCTGAACCAATAATTTTTATTTTTTTTTTAATCAAAATTATTTACCTGTTGATAAATTTACTACTATAACTTTAGTATGTGAAATAGAAGCTAGGGCATGATAATAATCTAAATTAAAGGATAGTTAAAAACTTTTATCATTTGCAAATATATACCGATTGGATTTGCAAAATCAGCCTCTACATTTGAAAACTCCAAATTGCATTAGTCCATTCCCAAAAGCCCAATTCATCAAGAGTATAGTAGGAATTTCTCTGAATGACTTAAATAATGAAGAATATCCTAACGAAAAGAATACTCTGGGGCGTCTAATACCCTCAAAAATTGACTCCCACCAAGAAGGTAAAGTTTCTTTTGTCCAATCGTCAGTCTCAACCTGACTTCCAACAAAAGAGCTAAGAGAAAGATTATTCTGAAAACTATTTATGCTACTAAAACTAGGATGAGCCCACTGTTCAAGTAACTGTTTTAATACCATTCTTTCGATTAGATTAGGTGCTTTTTTAGTTAGATCCCTAGAATTCCAGTCTGCAACAGCAAGGTATCCTCCAGGTCTAAGAACGCGAAGCATTTCATCGGCATATTTTTGCTTGTCTGGCATGTGAGGTCCAGCTTCAACACTCCATATTCCATCGAATTCACCATCTTTGAATTTTAGATTCATTGCATCCATTTGTTGAAAAGTGCAATTAAGATTATCTTTCGTTAATTCTCTTGCTCTTTTAACTTGCTCAGAACTAATAGTTATCCCTACAACATTAAAACCATAATGTTCAGCAAGTATTCTTGAGCTTCCACCAATGCCACAACCAACATCCAAAACCCTAGATCCTTTTGGTAATTTATCAAGACCACTCCACTTAACTAGTTCATGTACAAAAGTGGCTTTTGCTTCTCTAAAATCACCAAGTTTTTTTGAGTTATGATAGTACCCTAAATGAATATGTTCTCCCCATAATTTTTCAAGAATCCTATCGTTTGTCCATGTATCATAAGCATCTGACACCGAACTAGTAGTCTCGAACTTTCTATTTTTAGCGATCCATAAAATAATAAAAAAGCTAATTAATGAGATAATAAGAATAATGTAGGTTTGGTTCATGATTAGTTCAATTTGACTTCAAATTTTTGGAATTCTTTAATACTTAAATGAAATCTGAATAAAAGATGATTTAGAAATCATTTTAAGAAAACTTTAAATGTTTATGAGAGTGTTTCTTAGTTCTAACAATTTTTGTTGTTCATGTGCGAATACCTTATAAGAATAACATTTATAAATAGAAAATTTATCTTAGTAAGTATATTGCTCCTGTTTTAATAATTTCGATAATTTATGAATCATTCTTCTTTATGATTACTAATTTAATAATAAATTATTATTAAATTCTAAAAATGCAATTTTATGAGGTTAAATTTCTGAGATCATATAAACCCAACAAACTCTTAATAGTTTTAGTCCATCAATCCATCTTGAGATGTTTGGAGCGCCTGACTTTCTAGCATAATACCTCACTGGGTAATTCAAAATTTTCATACTATTATTTGCGGCTTCAAATATTATTGTAAAGTCACCAAATGGGTCTAACTTGGAATCCCAACTTCCATTCTTTTTCATAAGATTAAAAAATTTTCTCGAAAATACTTTTGTTCCACACAGTGAATCTGATATAGGTGTATTTATGATAATTGATAATAGTATTGCAAAACATCTATTTCCAATATAGTTAGCCCATCTCATTGCATCTTTTTCCATTGGAAAAATCGTTCTTGAACAATTAATTAGTATATTTTCGTTTTTTGTTGCTTGTTTTATAGCATCAATGCTATCGTCTATATCCACAGTCATATCACTATCGATTATAGCTAAGGTGTTACCCTTTGACATATTAAAACCCTCCACCACTGCATTCTTTTTCCCTTTTGAGGTCTGTTTTATAAGTTTGATATCAAATGAATCTGAAAAAATCTCTTTTAATTTTTCAAGCATATTGAATGTATTATCCTTACTGTTGCCTTCAACAAATATTATTTCTAAATCATTAGATACTTGTTTCAATTTATTCAAAGCTGTAATTAAAAGTTCTTTATTACCCTCCTCATTTCTTGCCGGAATAACAATTGAAATTAAATTGTTCGAGATGACTTCAGTATATTTGTAAAGAGTGATTTCTATTTCATAAGCCAGAACTTTAACTAATGGGAATTTTCTAAATATATTTTTAAACTCTATTGGAATTAAATTTGCTTTTAAAGGAGTCAATTTCTTTGCTTTCCATCTAATGGGCCTATAGTTATAAATTTCAGCTAATGATTCTATATCGCATAAGGTGATTCTGGCTCTGTTTGTGGTTTCTCTGAATACTCTAGAATCTAATGTTAGCCATCTTGTAATTGGTTCCCATGTATTGCCTCTAACTCTAAGTTTTATAAATTCATCACTGCTTTTGAAAACATTGTGCAATTCACTATTTGTTAAATCCCAAGTATTAATAGATTTCATTTACTGCAAAATTATTAATGTTTTAATATATTATATTTTTTCCTAACTAAATTCCAAGGTTTAAGATTTTCATCACTATAGATTATTTCAAATTTCTCATTATTGACTTTTAAACTATTTGCAAAAGTTGTCCAAGCATATTCTGAATCACTAAGTTCATCTAATTTATTTATAGCCCTCCCAAGTTTTGGTGTTAATAATGATATTCTGATTATTTTAGAATTTGCTTGGTTATTATTTATACTATTTACATCTACTCTAATTGATTGATCATAAAGATTCTCTTTTTCAATAATATATTCCATACTTTCTCTAATGTTTCTGGATCTATCTGTTAGTAATCCTGATTGGACGATATGAGAACTAAGTAAATATGGTCCCATTATCAATGCAATAAATATATATTTTGATTTTCTTATATTAGAAATTAATAGATAGGTTAATGCAAGAATAGAAATTCCTGATATTAAAAAAAGTTCTTCCTTAAAATTTAAGTTTATTGAATTTTTAAATTTATAGAAATATAGTATTGTGCTAAGAGAAATTATGAATGGAATAAATCTACTTACAAATACAATAAATATGTCTCTATATTTATTCGAATTAAATAAAGTTTTTATTCCTAAAAAAGCATTTATAGAGAATATAGATGAAATAGGAAGAGCATAATAAGGAGTTTTAGTAGAAAAAAGACTAATAACAGTAATAAAAATTATTGGGAAATAGAATAAATAATAATTACGATTTGCCTGACTCTTAAACTGATAAATTAGTCCCACAATACTTATAAAACTCCAAGGAAGAAAATTTAATGGAATATTCCATAAATAGTAATAAATTGGATTAGTAAAAGTATTACTGCTAGATAAATTATTAAATTTATTTAATAAGTGCAATATTATATTTTTATCTATAAGTGGATTAATTGAAAATAACCATATTATAAATGGGATAAAACCAATAATAATTCCAAATAAAAAAGCATTTTTTTTTAAGATTTCTTTTTGCCTGAATAGATATGGAGATAATGAAATTATTGGAACAGCTATAAAAAAAGTTTTCATCATAAATGCTAATCCAATACTTGATCCAGACATGAGTAAATATAAATTTACTTTCGAGTTGGTTTTATTCTTATCGTTTGCTTTTATTAATCCATAAATTCCAAGATTTACAAGAAAAGCAAAAATCATATCTTGAGTTGCTAAATGTGCGAAATTAAACCATAAATATGTGGTGGCTAGTATTAGTGGAGAGTAGATTGCATTTTTTTTTCCTAAAAGCTCTTGATGTAATTTATATGTAATCAACAACATCAATCCAGAGGCTAGTGTTGTTGGAAGATGTGCATTAAAGGATGACATACCAAATATAAATTGTGATTTAGCAATTAAATATTGTATTCCTATAGTTCTATCTAAAGCTAAATAATCCCACCATGATGGAATGATCCAATTATTATTTTCAATTATCCATCTGGCCTGCAGAGCATAAAAACCTTCATCATATGCCAAATAACTTCTTTCCCCTAAGTAAATTAAAATCGGAAAAAATAAAAATATTTTGAATAATCGCTTTGAAAACCTTAAGTCCATTTATTGTCAATTTTTAAATATGCCGATGATTGGATTTGAACCAACGACCAACTGTTTACGAAACAGTTGCTCTACCCCTGAGCTACATCGGCAATATTAATTGAAATTTTTTATTATAAACTTAAGTGTATTTCTTAAATCATTGATGTCAAAGATTGATCCTGAATTGAAAAAAAAATTACTTAGAGAAACCAAGGCCCCTTTTAAGGGTCTTAGAAGATTGATATGGGCTGCTTGCGCTGGCTCTGCTTATTTGGGACTATTAATAATGATATCTAAACTGATTGGAGGTAATGAAGTTCAACAAAACAATATTATTGTTCAGTTGCTCGCTTGCATTGTATTCCCATTTTTATTCTTTTTGGAAAGAGATAAGAAAATTTAGATTTATTTACTTAATGTACGCTTTTTAGTGACAAATTTATATGCTTCAATAACATCACCTTCATTCCAATTTGAAAATTTATCACAACCAACACCACATTCAAAGCCAGTATTAACTTCTTTTGCATCATCTTTTGAGCGTTTTAAAGAATCTAAATTTCCTTCATATATTATTTGATTTTTCCTACGGATTCGTACGGAGCAATTTCTTTGAAGTTTTCCAGAATTAACGTAGCAGCCTGCAATTGATCCCTTACCTATCGCAAAAATCGCTCTTACTTGAGCTTCTCCTAATCCTTCTTCAACTAAATCTGGCTCTAACAATCCTTCCATTGCAGATTGAATATCTTCTAATAATTTATAAATAACTTCATATTCTCTAATGTCTACATCGTTAGCGTCTGCAGCTCTTTTAGCACCTGATGCCAATGATGTATTAAAACCAATTATTACTGAACCTGATGCTGCAGCCAAATCAATATCTGTTTCAGTGATCTCTCCAGGTGCAGACAAAAGAACTCTCACCTGAACTTCATTTTTAGGTAATTGCTCTAATGAGCCAAGTATCGCTTCAACGCTTCCTTGCACATCAGCTTTTAAAATTAAGTTCAATTCCTTAAGCTCACCATCATTAGCTTGATTGGATAAAGATGATAAGCTTACTCGTCTTGAGGCCATTTGCTGAGCTAATTTTGTAGCTCTAGCATCAGATGCTCGATCTCCAACAATATTTCTTGCAGATTTTTCATCAGGGTAAACTTCAAATTCATCCCCTGCAGTGGGAACTTCACTAAATCCTAAGGCTTCTACAGGGAAAGATGGGCCAGCTTCTTTTACTCGATCTCCATGCTCATCTACCATAGCTCTAATCCTTCCTAAAACAGAACCAGCAGCTAATACATCTCCAGATTTTAAAGTACCATTTTGAATTAATAAAGTAGCGACTGGACCTTTTGCCTTATCTAAATGTGCTTCTATCACAGTACCTTTTGCTAATCTGGCTGGATTTGCTTGAAGATCTTCGACTTCTGAAACGAGAAGTATCATTTCAAGTAATTTATCAATATTTTGCCCTTTGATTGCACTAACTGGAACCATAACTACGTCTCCACCCCAGTCTTCAGCAATTAGCTCTCTCTCAGATAATTCTTGCTTAACTTTATCTGGAGAAGCCCCTTCTTTATCAATTTTGTTTATGGCGACAACGATAGGAACTTTGGCAGCTCTGGCATGACTAATTGCCTCAAGAGTTTGAGGCCTAACCCCATCATCAGCAGCGACAACAAGAACAGCTACGTCAGTTACTTTAGTTCCTCTAGCTCTCATTGCAGTAAAGGCTTCATGCCCTGGAGTATCAAGAAAAGTTAATTTCTTTAATTTAGATTCGTGTTCAACCTCTACTTGATAAGCACCAATATGTTGTGTAATTCCTCCTGCTTCACCTGAGGCGACTCGTGATTTTCTTATTGAATCAAGAAGACTAGTTTTGCCATGATCAACATGGCCCATAACGGTTACTACTGGAGGTCTAGTAATTAAACTATTTTCATCTGTTTTTTCGATCATATCTACAGTCTTAGTAGCAGCCTCTTCAATATCATCCTGCAAAACTGGAACTCCAAATTCATCAGCAACAGTTTCAATGGTCGTTAAATCTAGAGATTGCGTAACTGTAGCAGTAATCCCCTTAAAAAATAGGGATTTGATAATTTCCGAACTTTCAAGTTTTAATTTATCAGCTAATTCCTGAACAGTTAAATTATCTTCCGGAACAATAATCATTTCTGGCCTTATCTGCTTTGCTTCTCTTGATGCACGTAGCTCCATTGCTCTTCTTTTTTGTCTTTGTCTAGTGGTTTCCTTTCTTTTTTTCTTTAATTGCTTGCTAGGTTTTTGAGATGTATCTTTATCTGACTTTGACTTGGCTGGTCTAGCTAGACTAGCTGAAAGTATGGAAGTTTTGGAGTCTCCTGCATAACCGCTTGTTTCTGTAGTTAGAGAATCATCATTCTCACCAATTATGTGAACTTTTTGTCTTTGTTTTTGAGGACTTTTATTTCTTAATGCTTCAAGTTTTGCAGAGTCATCCCAATCAGTCCTTCCAGGTTTTTTAGAGGTATTACTAGCTCTATGCGGTGCTTTTTTTGTTGGTGCAATTGAGTTTGGTCTATTAGCAGGTGCTTTTGGCTTTTGCTTAGGAGGATCACTAGGTTTTTGTTTACTAAAATCAGTTTGATTATTTTTACTATCAGTGGAAGCCCTTGTTTTCTGTAATTGCATGAATTCGTTTGGAGCAACGGGTTTTCTAACTCCTGAAATCTGTCTATTAAATTTTGTATTACCTTTATTGAATTCACCTCTTTTGTTAATATATCCGGGTTTGTTTGGTGAACCTGGTCTACTTGGCGACCCTGTTCTATTTTGCGATCCAGGCCTATTAGGACTGCCTGGTCGGTTAAATCCAGCTGTTTTATTAGGGTGGTTTGGGATATTCGGCCTATTAGGACTAGTTGGTCTGCTAGGGGTAAAAGGTTTATTTGAAAGGGACGATTTATTTTGGGATTGTTTTTGATTTCCAGTTTGTTTATTATTAAAGTTTTGTTTTTCTGGAATATTACCTCTTCTTATAGGAGCTCCAACTAATTCAGGTGTCGATGAAGGCGGTTTTTTAGGAGATTTTTTGAGAGAATTATTAGAGTTTTTATCAAATCGGTTATTGTTGCTTTGAGATTGATTGAAATTATTATTTCTATTTTGAGATCCTTCTTTTAAATTTGGATTAACATTTTTTGGTTTTTCTATAAGTTGAATTGGTGGTTTCGGTGCACTTGCAATTGGATTGTTTTTATTTATTAATCGATTTTTATTCTTACCGGGATCTATTTGCTTAATATTTTCTACTTTATTAGTTTTATTGGGAAATCTTGTATTAGTCTTTAAAGTTGATTTAGAAGTATTCAGTAAATTCCTTCGTGGTGAGGTCCTATCTTGTGATTTGAATTGTGTGATACTAGGTTTTGTGAGAAGAGGCTTAGAGGAGGTTTTGTTATCATTATTATTATTTTGAGATTTATTTAAAGATCTTTCTGCAATATCTTTGTTGGGTTTGTCTTTACTTTTTGCAAAAGAATTTGATGAAGATTTATTTACTGAAATTATATTTTTATTACCAATTTTTCCATTGTTAATGTAATTTTTAATCTTATTTGCATCAATGGCGCTGATGGAACTGCTATGGCTTTTAACTGATATCGAAAGCTTCTGAGCTGCATCCAAAATATCTTTATTATCCAGATTTAAATCTCTGGATAGTTCATAAATTCTGATTTTATCGCTGAGGGTCATTTAGTTTTAATTTTTACTCTAGAATTTTTTTATTTAAGAGCTTTTAATTTAATTATATTCCCTTTTGGGAAAGTTATTTATAGTTTTGAATTTCTGTTGAAATAATCTCAAAAACTTTAACATCAATTTTCACCTTAAGTGCTCTTTGAAGAAGTTTTTTTAGTTTTGGGTCTTTTGTGCAAAATCCTGATTTACATATGTAAGCGGAGCGACCAATTCTATTTTCATTGATAGAAATAATTAAATTTTGATCTTTTGTGATTTTTAATAAGTTAGACCTATCACTGATTATTCTACAAGAAATACACCTGCGTAAAACAGGTTTGATTTTTTTCACCGCGTTCTTTCCTCAGAGGATATAGTTTCCTCTTCGAATTCTTCATTATTATCGTATTCATCTTCAGGTAGAGGATATAATTCACGCAATCTAGCATCTTCCTCAGCTCTAGCAGCTTGTTCTGCTGCCAATCTTTTTTCAGCTTCTTTTTGAAGATTTTCTTCATCTTCTCTTTGCGATATCAGCTCTGCAACTGCTGAGTCTTCGGCTGATTGATCATATTCATGCGAATTTTTAACATCTATTTTCCATCCTGTTAGTCTCGCCGCTAATCTTACATTTTGTCCTTCTCGTCCAATTGCAAGACTCAATTGGTCAGGAGGAACAAGAACATGGGCATGTTGTCCCTCTGGATCAACTAACCTAACGAGATCTACTTTTGCTGGACTTAGAGAATTCAGAATATATTGGATTGGATCTGAAGACCATTTGATTACATCAATTTTTTCACCTCTCAATTCATTTACTACTTGTTGTATCCTTGCGCCTCTTGCTCCTATACATGCACCAACAGGATCCACTTCTCTCTCGATGCTGTCTACAGCCACTTTTGTCCTTGGACCAACAGCTCTAGAGGGAGGATTAGCTTCTCTTGATACTGCTACAATTTTTACTGAGCCCTCTTGAATCTCTGGGACTTCATTTTCAAATAAATATACTACTAAACCAGCATTTGCTCTACTGACAAATAATTGGGGTCCTTTCCTAGCAATTTCACTTACTTCTTTCAGAAAGACTTTAAATGTGGCATTGGCTCTGTAATTGTCATTTGGTAATTGATCCCTTTTGGGTAATTCGGCCTCTACTTCAGGTCTCCCTATTCCAGAACTTACAGCCATTATGACAGATTGTCTTTCAAATCTTATTACTCTTGCTGTTAGGACTGGATCCTCAAGATCAGCAAATTCTTCTTGTATCATTTTCCTTTGCTGATCTCTAAGTTTTTGAGCAAGAACTTGTTTTGTCGTGGATGCTGCCATCCTTCCAAAATCTTCTTTATCTGGAGTGACATCTAAAACGACTGTATCCCCAATTTGAGCATCATCAGCGACTTGTTGGACTTCCGTTAGAGAAATTTGATGATCTTCGCTCTCGACTTCTTCAACAATAATTTTGCTCGCTAAGACTCTATAACCCTCTTCATCAAGGTCTAATCCAACGTCAAAATTACTAAAATATTCTTCATCAAAAGGATCTTCTTTGATACCAATATAAAAAGTGCGTCTATATTTTTCATAGCCTTTTAAAAGTGCTTCGCGTAAAGCAGCTTCGACAACTTGAGGAGGTAATTTTTTTTCCTCGCTTATGTCATCTATAAGATTGTTTAAACCTGGGAGAATTACTAAAGCCATCTATGATGGGTCAAAATGGAATGAATTGAGATTTGTTAGTCTTCTATTGTAGCAAGACTTACCTTTGATACTTCATAAAAGGGGATTTTTTTTATTTTACCTTTTATGTTAATGGCTAAATAATCTTTTGACTTTTCATAAAGCAAACCACTCAAATATTTAGTTTTAGAATGATTTTGTTTTAATTCAACCTTAACTGGAAAACCTTTAAAGGTTTTGAAGTCTCTATTCGAGGTTAATTCATCACTGACGCCTTGACTACTAATTTCTAATACATAGCTACAATTTAAAATTTTAGAATTTTCGATAGCATTCGCGACTGGATTATAAAAAGAAGAGCAATCTTCAATGGTTATATTGCTGCCATCTATTTTTTTTAAAAATATTTCGATACCCAATGGAACATTGTTTGTTAGGAAATTGAAACTAATAATTTCAAAATTAAATTCTTTTGCAACTTTATTTACTAATTCTCTTAAGTTTTTTTGGAGTTTTTTGTCCACTCTAAAATTTATTTTTTACAATATTATATAAATAAAATTTTTTTAAAATACATTTTGTGCATAAATTTTGATTAGTTGATGAGCTTAAATTCACAAAAAATTCTATATGATATACACAATTCAATTTAATAACCATATAATAATCATCTATGAAATTAATAAAATTATTCGCAATAACACTAATAATATTTAATATTTTTTCCTTTCAAAATGAAGTTTTCGCAATAGATTCATTTGAAAAGCATAATTTCGTGTCTGATGCAGCTAAAAATGTTGGCCCTGCTGTAGTTAGGATTGATACTGAAAGGTCAGTTGAAAGACAACAATTTGATCCTACTTTACTAGACCCGCTTTTAAGAGACTTACTTGGGGACCCTGGAGTGATGCAAGATCGTGAAAGGGGACAAGGATCAGGAGTCTTGATTGATGAAAATGGTTTAATTTTAACCAATGCTCATGTAGTTGAAAGAGTTGACCAAGTATCAATTACTCTTGCTGATGGAACAAATTGTGATGGTAAAGTTCTTGGAACTGATTCAATTACTGATTTAGCTTTAGTGAAAATCGACGATAATAAAAATTATAATTTTGCACCTTTAGGAGATTCAGAAGATTTAGAAGTTGGGGATTGGGCAATTGCATTAGGGACTCCTTATGGTCTTGAGAAAACGGTTACTCTCGGGATAATAAGTAGCTTGCATAGAGATATAAATAGCTTAGGATTCTCAGATAAAAGACTGGACCTTATTCAAACTGATGCTGCAATTAATCCAGGAAACTCTGGAGGTCCATTAGTAAATTCAAACGGTGAAGTTATTGGAATAAATACTTTAGTAAGGAGTGGCCCAGGAGCTGGACTTGGTTTCGCAATCCCTATAAATTTAGCCAGAAAAGTCTCAACTCAGCTTTTAGAGAATGGAGAAGTTATTCATCCTTACTTAGGGGTACAGCTTATATCTTTAAACGCAAAATTAGCAAAAGAGCATAATAGCGACCCAAATGTATTGTTTCAGCTACCTGAGCGATCAGGGGCACTTATTCAATCGGTTGTTCCTAATAGTCCTGCGGAAAAAGCTGGTTTAAAGAGAGGAGATCTTGTTATAGCTGCAGAAGATATCTTAATTAAAGAACCCAAAGCACTTCTTGATCAAGTGGAAAACGCTCAAATTGGGAAAATATTCTTATTGAGAGTTCTAAGAAATAATCAAGAAATAAAAGTAAATATTAAACCTGAAGCTCTTCCTGGTTTGACATAAATACCTTGTTAATTGTAAATAACTTACAGGTAATATTTAAATAGCATTTTGAAATTACAAGATCAAATGAAGCAAGCTGTCGCTGAGGCAGCAATGAAAGATGTAGAGAATGGAATGATTTTAGGCTTGGGATCAGGTTCTACATCAGCTCTGATGATAAAGTGCTTAGCTGAAAATATTAAGACTGGTCTTTTAAAAGATATCAAAGGAGTGCCAACTTCATTTCAATCTGAAGTTCTAGCCTTAGAGCTTGGAATACCTTTAATCGATTTAACTTCTGTCAAAACAATAGATTTAGCAATAGATGGAGCAGATGAAGTAAGTCCTAGTCACCAACTTATAAAAGGTGGTGGCGCATGTCATGTTAGAGAGAAATTAGTGGCTTCAAAAGCAAATAAATTACTTATTTTAGTTGATGAATCAAAATTAGTAACAAATTTAAATGAAGTTTTTCCACTACCAATTGAGGTTATACCTACTGCTTGGAAACAAGTAAAGGATAAAATTGAGGAGATGAATGCTATCTGTAATTTAAGAATGGCTACAAAAAAAGCTGGACCAATAGTTACCGATCAGGGCAATCTAGTTTTAGATGTTCTTTTTACAGGTGGTATAACAAATCCAAAAAGGATTGAAGAAGAAATTAATAATATTCCCGGAGTTCTTGAGAATGGATTATTCGTTGATTTAACTCATAAAGTACTTGTTGGAAAAATTGAGAAAGATCTTCCATTAGTTTATTCATTAAAAAAAATAACTTGATAAATTAACTTTTAAATCTAATTTTTACAGATTCAGCATGACTATGGAGTCCCTCACTATTTGCAAGATTAATAATGTCTGAGCTGGACTCTTCTAAAGATCTTTTATTAAATTCAATGATAGAAGAATTCTTCATAAAAGTCTCTACTCCAAGTGCCCCACTAAACCTTGCGTTTCCTGATGTAGGAAGCGTGTGGTTAGGCCCTGCTAAATAATCACCTACAGCTTCGGGAGTCCATTTCCCTAAGAATATCGCTCCTGCATTTTCTATCTTTTCTAAAACCTCATTGGGGTTTTTTGTTATAATTTCTAGATGTTCTGGTGCAAAATGGTTGCTTAATTCAATACATGTTTCTAAATTTTCACATATTGATATCAATCCCCAATTTGTAATTGATTTGTAGCAAATCTCTCTTCTTGGGTGATTTTCTAATCTTTTATAAACTTCTATAGATACCTCTTCTGCAAGAGAGGAACTTGTAGTTAAAAGGATAGAAGAAGCAAATGGATCATGCTCCGCTTGAGCCAAAAGATCTGTAGCGAGCTGATTTGCACTTGCAGTATTATCAGCGATTATTAATATTTCACTTGGCCCAGCCAGTGAATCAATGCCTGTAGATCCAAAGATTAGTTTTTTTGCAGTAGTTACAAAAATATTGCCTGGACCGGAGATTACATCAACTTTATTGATGCTCTTTGTACCATATGCAAGTGCTCCAACGGCTTGTGCACCTCCTATTCTAAAAATATTATCTGTTCCAGTTATATAGGCTGCAGCTAATACTGTCTTATTTATTTTACCCTCAGTATTTCCAGGTGAAACCATTGTTATTTCTTTAACACCAGCAACTTTTGCGGGGATTGCATTCATTAAAACTGTGCTTGGATAAGCAGCTCTTCCTCCAGGTATATATAGTCCAGCTCTCTTGACTGGTAACCATTTTCTTTGTACACATTCACCATGAATTCCTGTCATTGAAAAAGATTGCGGAATCTCTTTTTTGTGAAATTCCTCTATCCTTTTCTTTGCAATTTTAAGAGATTCTTTTAACGAATTATTTGTTGAATGCCATGCTTCTTCAATTTCTTCTTTAGAAACATGCATAGGTTCAGGAGTAAAACCATCAAATTTTTGAGTATATTTTCTAACTGCTTCGTCTCCATTAGTTTTAATATCTTTGAGGATATTCTTGACTACATTATTAATATCATCATTATTTTCTAGGTTTGTTCTCTCAGCAATTCTTATTAACTCTTGAAAAGATTTATTTTTGTTATTAATAATTTTCATGTCCTAGATTAATAAAATTTGATTTTAATTAATTGATTAATTTTAATGCGTATAGAATTATGTTTGATTACAGTACTTATTTTTTGATATAGTAGTTTAGTATAAAACAAAGCTAATACAGTGGCAAATAACAAATCAGCAAAAAAAAGAATTCTCATCGCAGAAAGAAATCGTCAAGTCAACAGATCTTATAAGTCAACAGTCAAAACTTTAATAAAGAAAACGCTTGTCAATTGTGAAAAATATAAAAAAGATCCAAATGATGTTAATAAAGGTTTAATAAGCACAAGCTTAAATGAAGCTTTTAGTCAGATTGATAAAGCAGTCAAAAAAAATGTATTACATAAAAATAATGGGGCAAATAAAAAATCTAGAATCAGTAAAATAGTACAAACCACACTTAAAAACTAGTGAAATTTTTCAATAATGAAAAAATTTATACTAGTTGATAGTCATTGCCATTTAATATTTGAAAATTTTGAGAGTGACCTTGAAGAAGTTGCTAATAGATGGAGATCTAAAGGAGTTAGGAAACTATTACATGCTTGTGTAGAGTTAGACGAGATACCTAAATTGCGAAAAATTGCCGAAAGATTTTCTGAGGTCTATTACGCAGTTGGTCTCCACCCATTAGATGCAGCAAAATGGGAGCAAAGTTCAACACATATTATTAGAAAGGCGATATCTGCAGACAAAAGAATTGTTGCTATTGGTGAATTAGGTTTGGATCTTTTTAAAAATAAAGATATTGATACTCAAATGGATGCACTGATTCCTCAATTAAAAATTGCGGTAGACTTAAATTTACCTGTAATTATTCACTGTAGAAATGCAGCAAAAGAATTGATAAATCTATTTAAGAGACTTCACCACAAAAATAATTGTCCAAGAGGAGTTTTGCATTGTTGGAGTGGTTCTCCTGAGGAGATGGAAGAGTTTTTAAATCTTGGTTTTTATATAAGTTTTAGTGGGATTGTGACATTTCCCAAAGCACATGACACTCATAATTGCGCTAAGTTAGTACCTCACAATAGGTATCTTATTGAAACAGATTCTCCTTTCTTAGCCCCAGTTCCCTATCGTGGTAAAAGAAATGAACCAGCATTTGTTGAAAGTGTTGCAAAACATCTTGCTTCAATTAGAAATACCTCTTTAGAGACAATTGCGAATGAATCGTCTGCGAATGCTGAAGAATTGTTTAAATTTGACTTGGTAAAGTGACTAATTATCTGCTAGTATAAAAAATTACTGGCTAATTTTCTTATTTGTTTATTGGTTTGAATGGAAAAAACTAAAATTTTCATTCGATTAACAATAAATTACTAAAAATTAATCAAAAAAGTTTTTTAAAATTTTTTAAATTAAATTTGAAGTAATTACTAATAGATTGATAAGTAATTTACAAGTTAAAATTCCTTAAAAATCGGATTTTTTTTGATGAGCAGTAGCGCTTTACAAGTAGCTAAGACAGCTACTTATCTCCCAGATTTAGTAGAAGTACAGAGAGCAAGTTTTAAATGGTTTTTGGAAAAAGGGTTAATTGAAGAACTTCAAAATTTTTCTCCAATTACTGATTACACCGGCAAATTAGAACTCCATTTTATTGGTGAAGAATATAGGTTAAAAAGGCCGAGACATGATGTGGAAGAAGCAAAAAGAAGAGACGCTACTTTTGCTTCACAAATGTACGTCACCTGTAGGTTAATTAATAAAGAAACAGGTGAAATTAAAGAGCAAGAAGTGTTCATTGGAGAACTTCCATTAATGACTGAAAGAGGTACTTTTATAATTAATGGTGCTGAAAGGGTTATAGTTAATCAAATTGTAAGAAGTCCTGGAGTTTATTTTAAAGACGAGCAAGATAAAAATGGTAGAAGAACCTATAATGCCAGTGTTATTCCTAATAGAGGTGCATGGTTAAAGTTTGAAACAGATAAAAATAATCTTCTTTATGTAAGGGTTGATAAAACAAGGAAAATAAATGCTCATGTACTCATGAGAGCTATGGGGTTATCTGATAATGATGTTATTGATAAATTAAGGCATCCTGAGTTTTATAAAAATTCCATTGACTCTGCAAATGAAGAAGGGATAAATTCTGAAGATCAAGCACTTCTAGAACTATATAAAAAATTGAGGCCAGGAGAACCTCCTTCGGTATCTGGTGGACAACAGCTTTTACATAGCAGGTTTTTTGATCCAAAAAGATATGATCTTGGAAGAGTAGGTAGATATAAAATTAATAAAAAGCTCAGACTTACTGTCCCTGATAATATTAGAACTTTAACTCATGAAGATGTACTCTCTACAATAGATTATTTAATCAATTTAGAACTTGACATTGGTGGGGCAAGTTTAGATGATATTGATCATCTCGGAAATCGAAGGGTTAGATCTGTAGGAGAATTATTACAGAACCAAGTGCGGGTTGGGCTTAATAGATTAGAGAGGATTATTAAAGAAAGGATGACAGTAGGTGAAACTGACTCTCTAACACCTGCACAACTAGTAAACCCAAAACCATTAGTGGCTGCAATCAAGGAATTCTTTGGTTCAAGTCAATTAAGCCAATTTATGGATCAAACGAATCCTTTAGCAGAATTAACTCATAAAAGAAGAATATCTGCATTAGGACCTGGTGGACTTACAAGAGAAAGAGCGGGCTTTGCTGTAAGAGATATTCATCCCTCTCACTATGGAAGATTATGCCCTATCGAAACGCCTGAAGGACCAAATGCAGGTTTAATTAATTCATTAGCAACACATGCAAGAGTTAATGAGTATGGGTTTATTGAAACACCTTTCTGGAAAGTTGAAAAAGGTAGAGTTATCAAAAGTGGAGATCCTATATATCTTTCAGCTGATCTAGAGGATGAATGCAGAGTTGCTCCCGGTGATGTTGCAACAGATGATGATGGAGTAATTCTGTCAGAATTAATTCCAGTGAGATATAGACAAGATTTCGAAAAAGTACCTCCTCTACAAGTTGATTATGTTCAACTTTCCCCTGTACAAGTTATATCAGTAGCAACATCCTTAATTCCATTTTTAGAACATGATGATGCTAATAGAGCTTTGATGGGTTCAAACATGCAGAGACAAGCTGTACCTCTATTGAGACCTGAAAGACCTCTTGTTGGGACAGGATTAGAATCACAAGTCGCTAGAGACTCTGGAATGGTCCCTATCACAAAAGTGAATGGAACAGTTTCATATGTTGATGCTAATGAAATTGTCGTTAAAGATGAAGATGGATTAGAACATATTCACTATTTACAAAAATATCAGAGATCTAATCAAGATACTTGTCTTAATCAACGCCCAATAGTCAAAAATGGAGATAGAGTTATATCTGGACAAGTTCTTGCTGATGGCTCTGCTTGTGAAGGTGGTGAAATTGCCTTAGGACAAAATGTTTTAATAGCATATATGCCATGGGAAGGTTATAACTATGAAGATGCAATACTTGTTAGCGAGCGATTAGTAACTGATGATCTTTATACTTCAGTGCACATCGAGAAATATGAAATTGAAGCAAGACAGACAAAGCTGGGTCCTGAGGAAATTACCAGAGAGATCCCAAATGTTTCAGAGGATAGTTTGAGTAATTTAGATGAAATGGGTATTATAAGAACGGGAGCATTTGTTGAAAACGGAGATATTCTAGTTGGTAAAGTAACTCCAAAGGGAGAATCTGATCAACCTCCTGAAGAAAAATTATTACGAGCGATTTTTGGAGAGAAAGCAAGAGATGTTAGGGATAATTCGTTAAGAGTACCTAACACTGAGAGAGGAAGGGTGGTTGACGTGAGGATTTATACAAGAGAACAAGGCGATGAATTACCTCCTGGTGCAAACATGGTTGTCAGAGTATATGTTGCGCAAAGACGTAAAATTCAGGTTGGTGATAAGATGGCTGGCAGGCATGGAAATAAAGGGATTATTAGTAGAATACTTCCAAGAGAAGATATGCCATATCTTCCAGATGGTACTCCAGTAGATATTGTTTTAAATCCTCTTGGTGTGCCGAGTAGAATGAATGTTGGACAAGTATTTGAGCTTTTGATGGGATGGGCTGCTTCAAATCTAAATTGCAGAGTAAAAGTGGTGCCGTTTGATGAAATGTATGGTCCAGAAAAATCTCATCAAACTGTTCAAGCTTTTCTTGAAGAGGCATCTAGACAAAAAGGAAAAGATTGGGTATACAACCCCAAAGATCCTGGAAAACTACTACTAATTGATGGTAGAACAGGTGAACCATTCGATCAACCTGTGGCAGTTGGCTACTCCCATTTCCTTAAATTAGTTCATTTAGTTGATGATAAAATTCATGCCAGATCAACTGGTCCTTATTCACTTGTTACTCAACAGCCTTTGGGTGGAAAAGCCCAACAAGGTGGACAACGCTTAGGAGAGATGGAAGTTTGGGCGCTTGAAGCTTACGGTGCTGCTTATACTTTGCAGGAATTATTAACTGTCAAATCAGATGATATGCAAGGAAGAAATGAGGCTTTAAATGCAATCGTTAAAGGTAAACCAATTCCCAGACCTGGCACTCCTGAATCTTTCAAGGTTTTGATGAGAGAATTACAATCCCTTGGTCTTGATATTGCAGTCTATACAGATGAAGGTAAAGAGGTTGATTTAATGCAAGATGTAAATACTAGACGGAATACACCTTCTAGACCTACATATGAGTCATTAGGAACCTCAGAGTATGAAGAGGATTAAACGCTTTAAAAATTTTTCAAACTTACATATTTCATCATGACAAACAGCAACTTAAGAACAGAAAATCACTTTGATTACGTAAAAATTTCCTTAGCATCTCCCCAAAGAATTATGGATTGGGGGCAGAGGACTTTACCAAATGGTCAAGTAGTTGGAGAAGTAACAAAGCCAGAGACTATTAACTATAGAACTCTTAAACCAGAGATGGATGGCCTTTTTTGCGAAAAGATTTTTGGTCCATCTAAGGATTGGGAATGTCATTGTGGAAAGTATAAGAGAGTTAGACACAGAGGAATAGTTTGTGAGAGGTGTGGTGTTGAAGTTACAGAAAGTCGTGTGAGAAGACATAGGATGGGATACATAAAATTAGCAGCACCCGTATCTCATGTATGGTATTTAAAGGGTATTCCTAGTTATGTTGCAATACTTTTAGACATGCCCCTAAGGGATGTTGAGCAGATTGTTTATTTCAACTGTTATGTAGTATTAGATGTTGGAGATCATCAAGATCTTAAGTATAAACAACTTCTTACTGAAGATGAATGGTTGGAAATTGAAGATGAGATATATGCTGAGGAATCTACCATTGAAAATGAACCTTTTGTAGGAATTGGTGCTGAAGCTTTAAAACAATTATTAGAGGATTTAAATTTAAATGAAATAGCTGAGCAACTTAGAGAGGAAATAACTCAAAGCAAAGGGCAAAAAAGAGCAAAATTAATTAAAAGACTTCGTGTTATTGATAATTTTATTGCCACTAATGCAAGACCGGAATGGATGGTTCTTGATGCTATTCCTGTCATTCCTCCTGATTTAAGGCCAATGGTTCAGTTGGATGGAGGACGATTTGCTACATCAGATTTAAATGATTTATATAGAAGGGTAATTAATAGGAATAATAGGTTGGCTAGACTTCAAGAGATTTTAGCCCCAGAAATAATAGTAAGAAATGAAAAAAGAATGCTTCAAGAAGCAGTAGATGCACTAGTTGATAATGGAAGGAGAGGCAGAACCGTTGTAGGGGCTAACAATAGGGCTTTGAAATCACTTAGTGACATTATCGAGGGTAAACAAGGAAGGTTCAGACAAAATTTATTAGGAAAAAGAGTTGACTACTCAGGACGATCAGTAATTGTTGTGGGGCCAAAACTAAAAATGCATCAGTGTGGTCTGCCAAAAGAAATGGCAATTGAACTTTTTCAACCTTTCGTGATTCATAGATTAATTAGGCAAAACATTGTTAATAATATCAAGGCTGCAAAAAAACTTATTCAGAAAGCAGATGATGAAGTGATGCAGGTTTTGCAAGAAGTAATTGAAGGTCATCCAATATTGCTTAATAGGGCTCCAACACTGCATCGACTAGGTATACAAGCTTTTGAACCTAAACTTGTAGGGGGAAGGGCTATTCAGCTACATCCGCTAGTATGCCCTGCATTTAATGCTGATTTTGATGGAGATCAGATGGCTGTCCACGTTCCTCTTGCCTTAGAAGCACAAACTGAAGCTAGAATGTTAATGCTTGCTAGTAATAATATTCTTTCTCCTGCGACTGGTGAACCAATTGTAACTCCATCTCAGGATATGGTTTTAGGTTCTTATTATCTCACTGCATTGCAACCTGATTACAAAAAACCTGAATTTGGGATTAATGCATCGACTTTTGCTTCATTAGAAGATGTTATTTTTGCTTATGAAGACAAGAGGATTGGGCTCCATAATTGGATTTGGGTTAGATTCAATGGAGAAGTGGAAGATGAAGAGGAATTGAATGCCCCTATTGATTTGAAAGAATTTGAAGATGGCTCTAAGTTAGAAATATGGACTTTTAGGAGAGATAAATTCGATTCTTCCAATAATTTAATATCAAGATATATTCTCACAACGGTCGGAAGAGTAGTTATGAACCATACAATTATTGATTCAGTTTCTCAAACTTAAAATCTAATTTAAAATCAAACCCTAAAAAATTAAAATTATGACTTCCTCAAAACCAAGAAAAAATTCAAGAATCCGCAAAAATTCTAAAAATTCTAAGAAGGATAAGCATTTAATTATGCCTCCGTTAGCAAAAACTCCTCCTTCATTTAAAAATAAAGTTATTGATAAAAAAGGGTTAAAGAATCTCGTCGCTTGGTCTTATAAAACCCATGGAACAGCTATTACGGCAGCTATGGCTGATAACCTAAAAGATCTTGGTTTTAAATATGCTACCCAGGCAGCTGTGTCAATATCAGTTGATGATTTAAAGGTCCCTGAAGCAAAGCAAGATCTCATTGGTCAGGCAGAAGCTCAAATTAGCGCTACTGAAGAATGTTATAGGCTTGGTGAAATAACTGAAGTTGAGAGACATACAAAAGTAATTGATACATGGACTGAAACTAATGAAAGATTGGTTGATGCAGTAAAAAATAATTTCAATCAAAATGATCCTTTAAATTCTGTCTGGATGATGGCTAATTCAGGTGCACGCGGAAATATGTCGCAGGTTAGACAACTTGTTGGGATGAGAGGTTTGATGGCAAATCCACAAGGAGAGATTATTGACTTACCTATTAGAACCAACTTCAGAGAGGGACTTACTGTAACTGAATATGTTATTTCCTCATACGGTGCAAGGAAAGGACTAGTTGACACTGCTCTTAGAACGGCTGATTCTGGTTACCTGACAAGAAGATTAGTTGATGTAGCTCAAGATGTAATTGTTAGAGAAGAGGATTGTGGTACTGAACGTTCAATAGTAATTGATGCTGAAGATGGCAAATATGGTAGTAGGCTTTTTGGAAGACTTACATCGCAGGATATTCTGAATTCTAATGAAGAGATTTTGGTACCTAAGGATACTGCAATAGATCCCGCAATTGCAAAATTGATCGAAAACGAATCCATATCAAAAGTTAATATAAGATCACCATTAACATGTGAAGCTAATAGATCTGTATGTAGAAAATGCTACGGTTGGGCCCTGGCTTATAACCATCTAGTTGATTTAGGAGAAGCCGTCGGGATAATAGCTGCTCAATCTATCGGAGAACCTGGAACTCAGTTAACAATGAGAACTTTCCATACTGGTGGAGTCTCAACTGCTGAAAGTGGTGTTGTGCGATCAAAAATTTCAGGTACTGTTGAATTTGGCTCAAAAGCAAAAATTAGGGGATACAGAACTCCGCATGGAGTTGAGGCTAAACAAGCAGAAGTTGATTTTGTACTCAAGATATCACCAAAATCCGGAAGTTCTAGTAAAAGCCAAAGGATTGAAGTTACAAGTGGATCATTATTGTTTGTTGAAGATGGTCAAGAAGTAGATTCAGACATTACGATCGCTCAAATCACAGCAGGTGCTGTTAAGAAAAGTGTTGAAAAAGCTACAAAAGATGTTATCTGTGATCTAGCAGGTCAAGTTAAATACGATAAAGTAATTCAACCTAAAGAAGTTACTGATAGGCAGGGTAATATTACATTAAAAGCACAAAGATTAGGTCGTATTTGGGTATTAGCAGGTGATGTTTATAATTTACCTCCTAACGCGACCCCAGTAGTCGAAACTAATGTCAAAGTTAAAGAGGGCGAGGTCTTAGCAGAAGCAAGTCAATTTAGCGAGTTTGGTGGTGAAGTTCGTTTGAGAGATTCCATTGGAGACTCAAGAGAAGTTCAAATTGTTACTACCTCGATGGCTCTAAATGATTGTAAATTAATTGAAGAAGCTACACACTCAGGAGAAATATGGCATCTTGAATCTAGTGAGGGCATCTCTTACCGCTTGAACACAATTCCAGGAAGTAAGATTAGTAGTGGAGAGATAATAGCAGATTTGGCAGATGATAAATTTAGAACAAAGACAGGAGGACTAGTAAAATATGCGCCTGGTTTGAGTGTTAAAAAAGCGAGATCTGCAAAAAATGGTTTCGAAGTTAGTCAGGGGGGCACATTATTATGGATACCCCAAGAGACGCATGAGATTAATAAAGATATATCTTTATTAATGATCGAAGATATGCAATGGATTGAAGCTGGAACAGAAGTTGTTAAGGATATTTTTAGCCAGACATCAGGGATTGTAACTGTTACTCAAAAAAATGATATTTTAAGGGAAATTACTGTGAGAAATGGCACTTTCCATGAATGTGACGATGAAGAG
>Ga0160422_10000132_pt1 | contig 41608 bp, 42 predicted proteins | sample Fk160mmetaG_FD_108192 | JGI IMG/M metagenome (GOLD analysis project Ga0160422, IMG submission 108192) | Marine microbial communities from the Central Pacific Ocean - Fk160115 60m metaG | ecosystem: Environmental > Aquatic > Marine > Oceanic > Photic zone | place: The Central Pacific Ocean... | reverse complement strand
TCAGCAACTTGAAATGGAGTCTCTTGGTAAGCAACCTTTTTTAGAATCAGATTATAAAAAAACTGGTCAAATAATATTTGGAGGTTATGGACCAACGGCACAGCATTCATATTTTCAATTGTTACACCAAGGTACTCAGGATGTGTGCGTTGACATTGTTGCAAGCTTAGAAGACAAAAAAAGTTTAAATTACATTCAGGCTATCACGCAGTCGGAGTTATTATCAGAAGGCTCAAAAGATTTTAAAGATCTAGAAAGAATTAATGGTAATGTACCAACAAATCTTTTTTTAATTGAAAATTCAGATACATATAATCTTGGTTATCTACTAGCAACATGGGAACACAGGACTTATATAACTGCTATCATGCTAGGAATTAATCCTTTTGACCAATTTGGAGTAACTGCTGGCAAGATTTATACTGATAGATATCTATCTGATAAAGACTAAAATTAAAAGCTCATCACATTATGTCTATTAATTTAAAAAAAGTTCCAAATACGCCAGGTGTTTACAAATTTTTTAATAGAAAAGAAATAATTTATATTGGTAAGGCAAAGGATCTAAGAAAAAGGGTTTCATCTTATTTCGGCAAGTCTTTCAAAGATAGAAAAACTTCTCAAATAAAATTTCTTACAGACAAAATTGAGACGTTTTCAACTAAAAATGAGGTAGAGGCCCTACTTTTAGAACAAACTTTAATTAAAGAAAATAAACCAAAATTTAATATCCTTTTAAGAGATGATAAAACATATCCATATATTTACTTTTCTTTAGATCACGAATTTCCTGGCATTTATTCCAAAAGAACAAAAAAAGGTGTTGACAGAAAATTCTTTGGACCTTTTGTAAGTTCAGAGGCCGTAAAGAAATCTATTAAAGAGATACAAAAAATTTTTAAACTGAGAAATTGTAGTGACAATACTTTTGCAAACAGAACCAGACCCTGCATTGAGTTTCAGATGAAAAGATGCTCAGCTCCATGTGTTCAAAAAATTAATAAAGTTGATTATTTTGAAGATATTACAAGCGCTAAATCATACCTTTCATCATCTGATACAAAAACTATAGAAAAACTAACTAAAGATATTGAAAAAGCAGCATTAAAACTTGAGTTTGAAAAAGCTGCAGAGTTAAGAGATCGTCTCGAAAGAATAAATCTAATTAAACAAGAGCAGTCTGTAGTAACAATGGCTGGTGATGTTGATATTTTTTCTGTTAGCTCTGAGATGTCATATCTTGGTATTTCAATAATCGTTGTCAGAAGTGGAAAAATAAGAGGTACAAAAACACATCTTATAAAGCAAGCATACTTTAACTCTCTAGATGAAATATATCAAAGTGCTATTTTTAATTTTTATGATAGTCAAACCGATATTCCGCAAAAAATTTTATGTGCTTATAAATTACAGAACAAAAAAATTCTTGAAGAAATGTTTCATGCAAAACACGAATTGAAGGTAAAGATTATTCATTCGCCAAGTAGCTCAATTAGACCAATATTTAACCTTTGTAAGCTTAACGCTATCCAGGTAATTCAAAACCATATAAGCAAAGAAGAGAAATATACCTTTGCTTTTAATGAGCTTGGTGCTTGCATAGGACAAAAAAACATCGAAAAAATTGAAGCTTATGACGTAAGTCATATTTCAGGTGAAAATGGTGTTGCATCTTGTATAGTTTTTTCAAAAAAGGGACCTAATAAAAAAGATTATAGACTTTTTAATATACCAAATAATCTTTCAGGCAATGATACAGGCTCTTTAAAACATGTTTTAAACAGAAGAATAAAATATTTTTCTGATCCAAAAACAAAGCCAGATTTATTGCTTGTAGATGGAGGAAATAGTCAGTTGAAATTTGTTCAATCTGTTATAGATAAATCAGATCATAAAAAATTAAAAGTAATATCAATTGTAAAAGGAGCTGGAAGAATAAAAGCAACAGAAACTATTATTAGTAAAGACGGAATTGTAGAGTTAGATAAAAAATCAAAGGCTTTTTTGTTATTGCAAGAAATAAGGGATGAATCACATAGATTTGCAATACGAGCTCAAAGAAATAAAAAAAGAAAGACAATAAAAAAATCAGAGCTTGATGAGATAAACGGTGTTGGTAAAATTTTAAAAACAAGGCTTATAAGAAGATTTAAGAGCATCCAAAAAATTAAAGAAGCCTCATTACAGGAATTAATGACTGTTAATGGCATTAATGAGAAAATAGCATATAAGATTAAAGAAATTTCAAAATGACTAGATTTATAAATTTACTCACAGTTATTAGGATATTGTTAGCACCAATAATTTTGCTTTTCTTAATATTTGGGGAATATCTATTATGCATATTTTTATTTCTTCTGGCCGGAATGTCAGATTATTTTGATGGATATCTTGCACGAAAATACAACGCAGAATCTCAATTGGGGGAAATTCTTGATCCAGTAGCAGATAAAATTCTAGTAGTATTTATTTTAATTGGACTATCAGTAAATTTAAACAGCTACCTCATGGCAGTAATGAGCTCCTTCATTATCTCAAGAGAAATAGGAGTAGCTGCACTCAGAGATTATGCAGCAAGAAATGATATGTCCCATAAAACAAAAGTAACTTTTCTAGCAAAATCAAAAACAGCTCTTCAATTATTTACAATTATGCTTTACTTAATTGCATTATCTTTTAACTTGAATTTATTAATAATCATAGGTGACATTTCACTGATTGCCGCAACATTAATAACTGTTTATACAGGTTACGAATATGCAAATAAAATTTTTGAAAAATGAAAATTTCAGTTGTTAGTGGTGGCTTTGATCCAATTCACTCAGGACATATAGATTATCTAAATGCGGCAAAAAGAATAGGTGAATATCTTGTTGTTGCCCTTAATAGTGATCAGTGGCTGATCAATAAAAAGAAAAAAGTATTTATGTCTCTCGAAGAGAGAAAAGATATTTTGAAAAATATTGAATGTGTTGACGAGATAGTTACTTTTGAAGATGACAATATGGGGAGTTGTATTAATGCACTAGAAAAAATTAAATTAAAATATCCACAACACAGGATTATTTTTTGTAATGGTGGGGATAGAAATAAAGAAAATATTCCTGAAATGACTGTAAAAGACATTGAATTTCAATTTAATGTTGGTGGTGAAAACAAAAAAAACTCATCATCAAAACTCTTAAAAAATTGGAAGTTTGAGAGTGAGGAAAGGGTTTGGGGATCTTTTTTTAATCTCTTTGATTCAAAAGACGTCAAAGTCAAGGAACTTATTATCAAGCCTAAAAAAGGTATGAGCTTTCAAAGACATCAAAAAAGGAATGAAATATGGTTAGTTTCAAAAGGTTCTTGTGAAGTTTTTTATTCAAAAGATAATCCAAATTCGAAACTTAAAAAAACTTTGAATAAATTTGATAAATTAGTGATATCAAAGGGTGACTGGCATCAAATAGTCAATCCATTCGATAAAGATTGCCATATTATTGAAATCCAATATGGCGATTCAGTTATTGAAGAAGATATTGAAAGATTAAGTTTGTATAAAGAAAATTCATAATTAGTGCTTTTATTTATATATTTTTTACAATAAACTCACCAATCGTTAGGCTGGATGGCAGAGTGGTTATGCAGCGGCCTGCAAAGCCGTTTACTCCGGTTCGATTCCGGATTCAGCCTCCATTTGATATTAGTTAAAAAAAATACATACAATCAAATTACAGAATCGTATAATAAGATATATCAAAATAAAACTTAAAATGATAGAGAGGAAGTTAAATTAAAGCCCGAGTGGTGGAATTGGTAGACACAAGGGACTTAAAATCCCTCGATAGAAATATCGTGCCGGTTCAAGTCCGGCCTCGGGTACCATCAAGAAACTAATATTATGAAAATTTCAATTATTGGCTCAGGATATGTTGGCTTAGTTACAGGTGCATGTCTTGCTGAGCTTGGAAATCAAGTAATATGCATGGACAAAAATATTACAAAAATATCTCAACTTGCTAATGGTGAAATACCCTTTTATGAACCTCAATTACAAGACTTAGTAAAAAATAATATAGCTTCAAAAAACCTTCACTTCACAAATCAATTCAAAGATGCCTGTAAAAATAGAGTAATTTTTGTCTGTGTTGACACTCCTGATAATGAAGGCAAACCAGATTTAAAAAATTTTAATTCTTGTATCAGATCGATACTCAAATATGGAAAAACTAACACATTAATAGTTACAAAATCTACCATTCCTCTTGGAACAAATTCAAAAGTAGAAACTAAATTAGCACGACATAATCTTAAACATAAAGCTAATTTTAAATTGGCTTCGAATCCCGAGTTTCTTAAAGAGGGTTCCGCTGTTCAAGATTTTTTCAAGCCAGACAGAATAATTATTGGAACTAATGATAATAGTTCAGAGAATATTTTAAGAAAAATTTATGCACCTTTATCGAGAAACAAAAATAAAATTATTAAAATGTCTTTATCTTCAGCCGAACTTACAAAATATGCTGCAAATGCTTTTCTAGCAACAAAAATTAGTTTTATAAATGAAATATCTCAGTTATCTGAAAAAACAAATTCTAATATTCACGATATTAGAAAAGGAATAGGTAGTGATCCAAGAATTGGATCTAATTTTATTTACGCAGGTATTGGGTTTGGTGGTTCATGTTTTCCTAAAGATCTGAAAGCCCTAAAATATTCAAAGCAAAAATTTAACCTCCAAGAAGGAATTATAGAAAAGACAATTTCAAATAACGAAATACAACTTAATAAATTTTACAAAAAAATAATTAATTCTGATGTAACTAGCGCTAAGAATCATCGAATAGCTATTTGGGGACTAACATTCAAACCAGAAACTGATGATTTAAGAGAGTCTGTTTCATTGAAGTTAATTAATAAGCTCGCTTCGAAAGTTCATTCTTTGCATTTATATGATCCTATGGCTGATTACAAAGAAGTAGCAAATCTATTAAAAGCATCTAAAAATATTTTTTATTACGATGACAAGTACAAGGCAGCGAAAGCATGTCATAGCATAGTACTAGCAACAGAGTGGAAAGAGTTTTGGGAGCTAAATGCATCACTTATCAAAGGCATGACTATATTTGATGGAAGGAACATTTATGACCACTCATATTACATGAAATATAAAATAAATGTAGTTGGAATCGGCCTTTAAATATGGATATTTTATGTCATAGGGGTTTTTGGGAAAATTCAACTCAAAAAAATACTCTTAAATCATTTAAGAAAGCATTTATGAATGATTTTGGTATAGAAATAGATGTCCGTGATCTTAATGAAGAAATAGTTATTTCCCATGATATACCAAATATTGGTAACTCAAAGCTAGAAGATTTACTTATGGAAGACCTTCATCATGATAAAACACTAGCTTTTAATATTAAATCTGATGGAATCTCCTCTAAACTCAAAGAATTAATTGAAAAATTTAATATAACTAAATACTTTTGTTTTGATATGTCAGTTCCACAGCAGCTACATTATCAAAAGAATCAACTTATTTGGTATTCAAGATTTAGTGATCATGTGGAGGAGCAAGTTATTAATAAAGATTCAGATGGAGTATGGCTCGATTGCTTTTACTCTGACTGGTGGAATGGAGAAGACTTGAAACAAATTGCACAAGTTAAGCCAGTTGTGATTGTTAGTCCTGAACTTCATGGTAGAAATCATCATATAATGTGGAAAGAAATTAAAAATATGGGAGATCTTAACAATATACTTTTATGTACTGATCTTCCTGAAGAAGCTAAAAGTTTTTTTTATGATTAAAGCAGTTATTTTTGATATGGATGGTGTGCTTATTGATGCCAAAGATTGGCATTATGATGCATTGAATAAAGCTTTAAATTATTTTGGACATAATATATCGAGAGAGGACCATCTCACAACATTTGATGGTATGCCTACTAGAGAGAAATTGGCATTACTATCAAGAGATAGAGGTCTTCCTAATGGTCTACATAAATTTATTAACAAACTTAAACAACAATTTACCATGCAGATAACACACATGAACTGTTACCCAAAATTTGAACACGAAAACTTACTTGCTAATTTAAAAAAAGATGGTTATAAAATTGCTGTTGCCTCAAATGCAGTAAGAAATTCCGTAAGAGTCATGATGGAACTTTCTTGTCTAGACCAATATTTGGATTTTTATCTTTCAAATGAGGATGTTAAAAATGGTAAACCAGATCCAGAAATTTATGATCTGTCTATTAAAAAACTTAAGCTTATGCCAAGCGAAGTTTTGATAGTGGAGGATAATTTTCATGGTCTTGAGGCCGCAAGGTTGAGTGGTGGTCATGTTTTACAGGTTCACACAATAGACGATGTAAACGTAGATAACATTTATGCAAAAGTAGAGGAAATTAATTCACAATTATGAATATAGTTGTTTTAGCTTCAAGAGGATCTGCTAAGATAGATTCAAATTTCCCACCTAATTTACTTCTAGAACTTCATAATAAACTTTTGTTGGAACACTTTCTTGAAAGATTCAACTTTTCAAGCAAGGTTAAGATCACGTTTATAGTTGATAGAGAAGATGTAGATAAATATAAGATTGATAAAGTTATAAAGATGAGTTCAGACATGGATGTGAATGTTGCAGTTGCAAATTCTGTAACTAAAGGAGCTTTATGCTCTTTTATGCTTTCAATAGATTATTTAGATATTGATGAAGAACTTTTAATCCTAAATAGCAATGAACTTGTTAATACAGACTTTCAAAAAGCCATTGATAAATTTCATGATTTAAATTCTGATGCAGGTGTCATAACCTTTGATTCCATCAAACCAATCTACTCTTATGTTCAAGTTGATCAAGACAATAATGTTCTATTTGCATCTGAAAAAGATCCCATATCTAGAAATGCAACAGCTGGATTTTACTGGTATAAATCAACTAAAAATTTCTTAGAATGTGCTGAAAATACTATTTTAAAGAATGATTCTCATAACGATATTTTTTACATATGCCCTGTATTTAATCAACTTATCCTAAAAGGTAATAAAATTTCTACATTAGAAATTAATAATGAAAATTATATTCCAATTAAATCAAACTTTCATAAAGAAAAGCTTATATTGGAAACAGGAGCTAAAAAATGAAATTAGGTAACCTAAGCGAAATGATAGGAGGCTGGTTTATTGGTGACTTTGAGCCTAGTCTCATTAAAAACAAAGATTTTGAAGCATCAGTAAAATATTATAAAAAAGGTGATGAAGAATCTAAACATATGCACAAAGTTGCTACTGAAATTACTGTTATAGAATCTGGAAAAGCGATTATGAAAGATAAGACTTTAAAAAAAGGAGATATTATCGTTTTAGAGCCAGGTGATTCTACAAGCTTTTTGGCACTTGAAGATACCACTACTTTTGTAATTAAATTTCCTTCAGTTAAAAATGATAAGTACATAATAAAAGATAATGCTTAACATTATAATTCCTATGGCTGGACGAGGGTCCAGATTTGCAAATGTTGGATACAAAATGCCAAAGCCCCTCATTGACGTTCATGGTAAAACAATGATTGAAAGAGTGATTGAAAATTTAACTCCAAACTGTGATCATAAATTTATATTTATAGTTCAAGAAGAGCATATTAAAAATTATGATATTGATAAAATCTTGTTATCTACAACCCATAATTGCGAAATTCTCCCAATAAATAAAGTTACAGAGGGTGCGGCATGCACAGTCTTACTTGCTAAAGAATTTATTGATAAAAATCCTTTAATGATTGCTAATAGTGATCAGTGGGTAAATTATGATATTAATAAATATATTAACTATGAGGCCAGTTATGATGGAATGATCATGACAATGTTTGCCAATGATCCAAAATGGTCGTTTGTTAGGATTGAGAATGATGACGTCACAGAGGTTGTTGAAAAAAAAGTAATATCAAATGAAGCTACAGTCGGAATATATAATTTCTCGAGAGGTACCGACTTTGTATATGCTGCTGAAGAAATGATCAGAAAAGATTTAAGAGTAAATGGTGAGTTTTATGTGGCACCTATCTACAATGAAATGATTGAGTCTGGTATGAAGATAGGCTATCAAAACATTGATACAGGTGATGAGCAAAAAATGTTTGGACTAGGAACACCCGAAGATTTAAACATGTTTTTAAGTCACAAAATATCAAAAAATTTATAATGAAAATAGCTCTTCATAACTTTCATTTACAACCAGGCTTTGAGTATCATCCATATATCAAAACTTTTATAAAAAATAATGAAGTAACTGGAATTTTTGTTTCTGATCGTTCCTTTAAAAGCTTACTAAAGCTAATAAAAAATAAATCTTTTTTAAAATTTTTTAATGTTGCAAAAGAAAATAACTTAGAAATTATCTATGACATTAACAAACTAAATGCTGAATATGATGTTCTATTAGATTTTAATTTTTTTACATGTGATTTAAGTGTTTCCCTCCCACCATTATTAAAAAAATTTAATGGTATTAAAATTTTTCATATTGGTGACTATTTTGCGTATCACAGCGCAACTGAAGTTCATAGCAGGCTCAAAGAAATAGGTGCTACAGCTCTTTTTGGATATTGTATGCATGATAAATACTGTAATTTTTTTAGAGAATATTATTCTTCATATATTGATAAGGTATGGGGGGTTCCTTTTGGATATTCAGAAAGATTTAAAAAATACAAAGAATTCAGTTCAAGAATAGATAAGGCAATTTCTTTGGGAAGTTTATACAAATTATCAAATAGTCAATTTAAAAAAAATACATTTTTCGAGGCAATCTCTTTCTTTAAACATGAACAATGGTTTCATAGATTCAGAGAAAAGTTATTTTCTAAAAGAGAAGAACTAAGAAAATATATTGAGTGTGGAATTCCAGATCCATTTTCTAATAACAATCAAAGATTAGATCTCGTAAAAGCTTTTAATGATTTCAAATTCTTTGTTTCGTGTGAATCAATTTTTAATTTTCCTACAGCAAAAGTATACGAAGGAACTGCATCTGGAAGTATTCTTCTTGCATCAGAACATCCTGTTTATGATGAAATAGGATTTAAAAATAATCAGAATTGCATTTTATTTAAGTATGAGGATTTAAAAGATTTAACAAATAAAATAGATTTTTATGTCAATGGAGATAGAGAAATTTTAGAGCAAATTGCGATTAATTCTCATGCCTTTACTTATGAATATTTTAATTCTGATATGATATCCAATTACTTAGTTGATATATGTAGAAAATATATGAAAAATAAAGATCATGAACCTGAACCATATATTCAAGTTATCAAATAGATGTATTTATAAAAATGTTGAAGAATTTATTCAAAAAGATTTGGTTTTTACAATTTAAGTTTGGTGTAAAGGATATACATCTAGCGCTTTTGTCTAACAATGAATTTTTCTCAAAAAATAACAACCAATGGAATCTTGAAAAGGCCCCAGATAGCAGCGGCATCGGAGGGTGGTTTCATGCGAATAATCACTCTCACGGTTATCATGGAATTTTAAAACAATGGTGGGATCATTATGGACTTGGTTCAAAATGTTTGCTCGTTTCAGAATCCATAGAGACAAATAAAAGTTTCAGTGAATATTATCCTGATACAAAATTTATTTCTACTGATTATTTTTTAGATATAAGAGATGATGTTAATAATGCTACAGATATAATTTGGAATTTATACAAAGATCCGCCAAGTGATCTTTTAGAAGCAAAAGCTAACTCAATTTTATTTCAAGCTACACTCGAGCATTTGATTGATCCTGTTCAAGTAATGCGAAATCTTGCAAAAACTCTAAAAAGAAATGGATATATGTTTATTCATACGCATACTCCACTATATCCTTATCATGCTTGTCCAAGAGACTATCTAAGATATCAACCAGATTGGTTCATTGATATAGGAGAACATTTGTCTGACATTGAACTTGTTGAGCTTGTCGCAACTGAAGGCCATATCTTTTCATGTTTTGTTAAAAAATAGTTTTTTACATTGCTAGTTAATAACATTTTCTTCAATACTCTATCAAGGCTAGTTAATCTTTTTTCACATTACATATTCATACCTTTTTATATTTACTTCTTAGGAATAGAGGGATACGGGGTTATTGGTATATATATAGTTCTTTTTTCTTTTTTAACATTTACAGATTTTGGAATGACTGCAACTATTACGAGACAGATGGCGTTATATGACCATAATCAAAATTCATTAGCTAAAAAAAAGACGATTTTTAATACTTTTGAGATCCTCTACTTCATTATTTGCATTTTTTTATTAGGTACTGGATTGGTATTTTTAGAACAAATTTCTTCTAATTTTTTTAATGAGTCTGAAATTACTTTCGATAATAAAGTAAATATATTTTTGTTAATTCTTTTAGCTTTATTTTTTCAACTACCTTCTAGCTTGTACATTGGTGCTTTAATGGGTCTAGATAAGCAACTGAGTGCTAATCTATTAATAAGTTTTGCAGCGCTTGCAAGAGGCACACTTGCAATGTTATTTCTATATTTTGAACCTAGTTTAGAAAATTTTTTCTATAGTCAAATTATAGTCAATGTTATTTACTTGATCTCACTAAGAATTACAGTTTTTAGAAATCTTAAATCGTCAAAACTAGAAAAAAGATTCGATATTCAGGTCGTAAAAGATAATCTAAGCTTTACCTCAAATATGGCTCTATTATCTGTTCTTGGAGTAATACTTATTAATATTGATAAGTTACTTGTTGCAAATCTTCTTTCTTTAAAAGAAGTTGGAATTTATACACTCGCATTTAATTTATCAACATTACCAATAATGTTGTGTCAAATAGTAAGTGTTTCAACTTATCCTACAATCATTAAAGAAGTCCAAAACTTTCAAGAATTTGCATTTAAAGAATTTTATTTGAGTATAAATTCATTAATGGCATCATTACTGATACCTCTTAGTCTTACATTAATATTTTTCAATAATCACATAAGCTTTGCATGGATTGGAGATATTGAGTTATCAAAAACAGTTTTTATTTATTCCATTATTTTAATAGCTGCACAAACAATTCAGGGCTCAACAATGCTTGCTTATTATTATGCACTGAGCCGAGAAATTACTAGACCTCAAATCTTAATTGCTATCTTTTCAGTAATCATGCTTTTGCCAGTAATGTACTTTGCAATTAAAAGTTATGGACTTTATGGAGCATCCTTAACATTGTTTGCATGTATTTTAATATCTTATCCGTTCGGCGTTATTTATTTAAACAAAAACAAAGAAAATGTCAGTTTATATTCATACTCTGTAAGCCCATATTTTAAGACCTTATTAATTTTGTTACCTATTTACTATTTAATGTCCCTAATTTCTGTTGAACCATTTAATTCAAGAATTTTAAATGTTTTCATAATTATTTTAACTGTCTCTGTTGGAGTCTTTGTTGCTATTTTTAAAAATTATAAGCATCTAGAGAATTACATATCTGCACTTAGAAAATCAATCAGTACCATTGTGTTAAGAAATTAAATTAAAATCTTATAAATTCATTAATAAATGAATATAAACTATAATAGTTGCCTATGGATTCGTTAAAAAACCTAATATTAACCTTCACAAATAATTTAAAAATCTTTTTTATAACTTGGGTAGTATCGTTTTTAATATTAGCTGGAATTAGCTTTATAATTCCTGAAATTTATAAATCTGAAATGACACTTGTGACTTCTGAAGATTCAAAAGGCGAGTTTCAATCATTGGGCTCTGCAGGAGCGCTCGCTTCTTTAGCAGGAATATCATTGGATTCAGAGGTCTCAAGATCTCAAATAGCTTTGGCAAAAATTCGATCCAAATCTTTTTTTATTGAGGTTATAAATAATCATGCTGATCAAATCCTTCCAGGACTTGTTGCGGCTAAAAGTTATAATAAGAGAGATAAAGAAATTATATATAATGAAAAAATTTACTCTAATGGTGTTTGGTATGGAAACAAAGACTATGATATTTTTGAAAAAGTTTTTATAGAGGAGGCTTATTTAAAATACCTTAAAAATCTTAGAGTAAACGAAAATAGGTTAACACGTCTAATAACAGTCTCATATGATCATGTTTCACCTGCATTCGCATATGAAATTCTTCGCATAATTCTAGACCAAATAAATAAGTCTGAAAGAAACACAGATCAAATGGAAGCTGAATATGCTATTGATTTCATTAATAGCTCCTTAGGACGTTATTCTAATGAAGAGGTTAGAAGATCTGCAAGCGATCTACTTGAGCGTCAGCTAGTTACTTTAATGGTAACTAAGTCAAAAAAATATTACCTACTAGAACCAATAGATGGTCCACATATTCCTGCCAAAAGAAATTTTCCGTCAAGAACTATGATTGTTCTTGTAGGAGAAATAATAATATCAATGATTTTATTTTTATGGCTCTATTTTCGTCAAGAGCTCAAAGTCTTATTTGCTAGTATAGAAGTAGAATCAAAGTAAATATGTTAAATTTTGGCATTATAGGATGTGGAAATATTTCTAGCAAACACATCCATATTGCTTCTAATATGCTAGATAACCAAATAAATCTAAGAGGTTTGTGCGATCTTGACCGTTCTAAATTTATAAAACAAAAGTCAAATTTTAATCTTGAGGAAGTATATTTCTTTGAAGAATATAAAGATATGATTAATGAATTGAAGCTAGATATTGTCTCTATACTTACTCCAAGTGGCTCACACTACAAAATCGCAAATGAAATTATTTCTGAAACTAATTGTACTGTCATAATTGAAAAGCCAATTTGTCTAAGATATGAAGATGCTATTGCTTTCAATGAACTCACAAAAAAGAACAAAAATAAAGTATATGTTTTGATGCAAAATCGATTCAACAAACCAATTGTTGCCCTTAAAAATTTAATTGCATCCGAGGCCCTCGGTGATATTCATTTGTGCACTGCAAGAGTAAGGTGGACTAGGGATAAAGATTATTATTCATCAGCTTCCTGGAGAGGAACTTGGTCAAATGATGGAGGTGCGCTTATTAATCAAGGTATTCATTTTTTGGATCTAATGACTTGGTTGAATGGTGACATAAAAAATGTTTCTGGTATGGCAACAAATGCAATTGCTAATATCGAGGCTGAGGATACTTTGACAGCTATTTTTAATTTTGAAAACGGCTCTTTAGGTACATTCGAAGTTTCAACAGCAACTAGACCCAAAGATATTGAAGGCTCTTTGTCTATTCTTGGTTCAGATGGATCGGTTGAGATTGGTGGATTTGCTTGCAATAAACTTATATATAGCAATTTCCGTAATTCAAAAATTTTATTTTCTGATCAAGAGCATACTAATCCAGCTGATAACAAATTTTATCCACATTATATTTTTTATAAAAATGTTATTAATGATTTGGTTGTCAATAAGAAGCAAACATTTTCATTTCCACAAGAAGGTACAAAATGCATTGAAGTTGCTCACGCAATTTATGACTCAGTAGTTACAAAAGAGCATAAAAGCATCGATGGAAGTTATATTAATTCAAAACTTGGACAATAAATGAAAACAGAAAAATCTAATATTCGTGATGTCAAATGTGGTAAAAATGTAAGGATTATTGAGCCATGTAATGTTTACGAATGTATCCTTGGTGACGAAGTCTTTGTTGGACCATTTTGTGAAATTCAAAAAAGTGTAAAAATCGGCTCAAAAACTAAAATTCAATCTCATACTTTTATTTGTGAGCTAGTTGAGATTGGAAGTGATTGCTTTATTGGACATGGAGTAGTTTTTATTAATGATCTTTTTTCATCTGGGGGACCTGCTCAAGGTGACAAAACAATGTGGAAGAAAACTTCAATTGGAAACAAAGTATCTATTGGAAGTAATGCTACAATTCTTCCTGTTAATATAGCATCAAATGTAGTGATTGGTGCTGGTTCAGTTGTAACAAAAGACATTAATGAACCAGGAATTTATTGTGGTAATCCTGCAAAAAAATTGAGATAAATTATGAAAGTTCCCTTTCAAAATCTTTATTTACAATATCTTTCAATAAAAAATGATATTGATGCATGCATATCAAATGTTATTAATAACTCTTCTTTTGTGAGAGGACCACATGTTGAAGAGTTTGAAAATAAGTTTTCTTCTCTATTCGATTCAAAATATTGTATTTCATGTGGCAACGGAACAGATTCTTTATTTATTGCAATAAAATCTCTCGGCGCTAAACCAGATGATGAAATATTAGTGCCAGCTCATTCATGGATTTCAACAAGCGAGGTTGTTACTTTGGCAGGTTGCAAAGTCATTTTTGTGGATACAGAAGAAGATAGCTTTAACATATCTATAGATGATTTAAGAAATAAAATAACTAAAAAATCAGTGGGAATTATTCCTGTTCATTTATTTGGACAAGCTGCCAAGATTGAGCAAATCATTGATATTGCAAAATTAAATAATTTATGGGTAATTGAGGATTGTGCTCAAGCGCATCTTGCTGAGAGAGATGGTAAAAAAGTGGGAACTTTTGGAAACTTTGGTTCCTTTTCATTTTATCCTGGAAAAAATCTTGGTGCTATGGGTGATGGTGGTTGTCTCATCACAAACTCTGAGGAGCATGCAATAAAATCACAAATGTTTGCAAGGCATGGGGGATTAAAAAAAGGAGAGCATATTATTGAAGGCATAAATAGCAGACTTGATGGTATGCAGGCCGCAATCTTAAACGTAAAACTCGATCATATTAAATCATGGACAGATAAACGTGTTGAGATTGCCAAAAGATATAATAGTAATTTAAAAGATCTTCATCAAATAAGATTGCCTTATAAAGATAACTCCTCGTCTCATGTTTATCATTTGTATGTTATTTCTTTATTAGATGGATCTAGAGACGAATTAAAAAAATATCTTAAAACACAGGGCATAGATACAATAATTAATTATCCTATTTCCTTACCATATTTAGATTGTTACAAATATCTTAACCATAAAAAAGAAGATTTTCCTAATGCATATAGGAATCATTCACAGATTTTATCGTTACCCATTTTTCCTGAAATGACAAATAATGAACAAGATTATGTGATTGAGAAAATAAAAAGTTTTTATGAATACAAATAGCCATTGATTATGAAAAAGATTGGAATTATTGGATTGGGTTATGTTGGTCTTCCTTTAGCATTAGAATTTGGCAGACTTAATAATATAGAGGTTATTGGGTTCGATATAAATAAAAAAAGAGTTGGCGAACTTCAAAAAGGTCTGGATAGTACAAACGAACATTCAAAAAAAGAAATAAATAGCTCTAAAAATACAAACTTTACAACTGATGAAAACGATTTGGAGGGTCTTGATTATTATATTGTTACAGTACCAACTCCTATATCTAATGATTATAAACCTGATTACAGTTATTTATTAGGCGCTAGTAAAATAATCTCAAAAAAGATGAAAAAAGGTTCGATCATTGTTTATGAATCTACTGTTAATCCCGGAGCTACAGAGGAAATTTGTGTTCCATGTCTTGAAAATAACTCTAGATTAGTTTGGAAAAGAGATTTTAATGTTGCATATAGCCCAGAGAGACTCGTTCCTGGAAGTAAAACCCATATCTTAAAAAATATTGATAAGTTAATAGCTGGAGATTCGGATGCAGTGAGAGATAATGTAGCAAAATTATACTCTAAAATACTTATTTCAAATATTATAAAATGCAGCTCTATAAAGGTAGCAGAGGCTGCAAAAGTAATTGAAAATACTCAAAGAGACTTAAACATAGCTTTCTTTAATGAGCTTTCTAATATTTTTTATAATCTAGATATCAATACAAATGAGGTAATTGAGGCCGCAGCAACAAAATGGAATTTTTTGAAGTTTGAACCTGGTCTTGTTGGTGGCCATTGTTTAAGTGTAGATCCTTATTACTTAATTGATAAAGCAAAAGCCTCAGGATATTCGCCTCAGTTACTTGAGTCAGCCAGAAATGTGAACGAAAATTTAGCTGCAAATATTGCAAATAGAATGCTAAATGCTGTACCAAAAAAGAAAAAAAGATTAAATGTTGCTATCTTAGGATTAACATACAAAGAAGATTGTACTGATACTAGAAACTCAAAAGCTTTTATGCTTGGCAAAATTCTCTCTAAGAATAAATCATACGTTATAAACGTGGATTACATTGATCATCATGCAGATTATGAAAAAGTGTTAAAAGAATATAATGTACAAGTTCAAAAAAAAATTAATAAAGATTCCAAATATGATTTTATTATTTTTTTATCTCCACATAAATTATATAAGAGAAATCATAAAAAAATACTTGCAAATCATTTAGAAAAAGGTGGAGTTGTCTTTGATCTTAAAAACTTGATTTCAAAAAAACTTTCTTCTAATTACAACATATTAAAGGTATAAATGAAGCATCCATTAATATCTGTTCTTATACCAACTAAGAATAGACCGGAGTTCATAAAGAAATTATTAGATTGTTATAGATACTTTTCTAAGGAAAACAATATTGAATTTATTTTTCATGAAAATCTATCTGATAGCTCAAGCCTTTTTAATAATTTAAATAAAAAAGTCTTCAGGCATATATTTATTTCAGAGGATTTATCAATGTCAGAGAATTTTCTGGGTGCGATAAGTTCTGCAAAAGGCAGATATATTTTGATGACAGGAGATGATGATTTTATATTACCTGAGATTATTAAAGTTGCAGAATTTCTTGAAAAAAGCAATACACTAGCGGCTGTCTCACCAGTAGTTTCGTATCTTTGGCCTGGAGTGAGTTCAAGAATAACAGGAAAGAATATAAATGGAAAATCTCTATATTACCCATTTAATAAAAAAATTTCTTATCATAAAACTTCAAAGGGACTTGAAAAAATTCTCTTTTATGGCGGCTCATTTTTTAGTTACGAAATTCCATCTCTTTACCAAGGAATTATAAAAAAAGATGTCATACTTGAAATAATCTCAGAATATGGAACTTGTTTTCCAGGTTTTAGTCCTGATCTTGCCTCGGCAATTGCAATTTCTTCAAAAGTTGAAAAATTTGTTACATGGCAAAAGCCATTTGTTGTTTCAGGAGCCTCCATTGGAAGTGGATCAGCTGAAGGATATAGCCATTCTCATAAGGGGCCTTTATCAGACAGAAAGTATATCGTAGATCAAATTGATTTTTGGCCTCCAAGAGTACCTAAGTTTTTTTCTGCACAGACAATATACTCTGCATCCACATATATCTCTCTAAATTTATTTTATCCAAATAAAGATTATTCAATTAATTATGAAGCTTTATACGCTGGCATGCTTGCTTTCAATTTAAAGGATAGTTTGAATCTTTTAAAAGGTTATACTAATTTCAGTGCTTGGCCAAAAATTACATTTTTTTTGTTTTTAATACTTCTAGATAGACTTAATAAATTAATATTAAATATTATTTATAATTTAATACTACCAAAATTAAAAAAAGGAGCTTCAATCAATACACCTGAAAAAGCCTTTATAGAAATTTCTAAAAAATATAAAATGCTCTAATGAATCTTAGTAATAAAACTTTATTGATCACTGGCGGTACTGGATCGTTTGGAAAAACTATGCTGAAGCATTATCTCAAAACTGATATAAATAAAATTAAAGTTTTTAGCAGAGATGAAAAAAAACAAGATGATCTGAGAAAAGAAATCAATGACGAAAGAGTGAATTACGTTATCGGTGACATCAGAGATAAGGATGCAGTTAAAGCTGTTGTAAGAGGTTGTAATCACATATTTCATGCTGCTGCACTTAAACAAGTACCTAGTTGTGAATTTTTTCCAATCGAAGCTGTCAAAACCAATGTTCTAGGAACAGAGAATCTTTTAGAAGCAGCTATTCAGGCTGAGGTAGAAAAAGTTGTTGTATTGAGTACTGATAAGGCAGTTTATCCTATAAATGCAATGGGTATTTCTAAAGCTCTGATGGAAAAAGTTGCTATAGCCAAGGCTAGAGATGAGTTCGAAAGAAAAGGGACAGTGATAACAGTCACAAGATATGGAAATGTTTTATTTTCCAGAGGCTCAATAATTCCTTTTTTTATTTCTCTAATTAAAAACGAACAAGACCTGCTTGTTACAGATCCATCTATGACAAGATTTTTGATGTCATTAGAGGAATCAGTTTCCTTAGTCCTTAAATCATTTGAAGAAGGAACATATGGAGATATTTTTGTTCAAAAAGCTCCTGCTACAAGTGTTGAAAATATATACTTAGCGTTAAAAAATATCTTTAATTCAAATGCAAATATAAATATCATTGGTCCCAGACATGGAGAAAAACTTCATGAAACTTTATGCTCTTCGGAGGAAATGTCTAAGGCTGAAGAAATAGAAAACTATTTAAGAATACCGGCGGACTTGAGAAGTATAGATTATAAAAAAATTGATGGTACTCAACAATATCAAATTGACTTGGGTGTAAGTCCATATTCTTCAAATACAGACTCTCCAATGTCAGTTAATTCATTGGAGAAGATGCTTAAGGAGCAAAATTACATTAAAGAATCTCTCACATGAGGATATTGATTCTGGGTTCCAATGGAATGCTTGGCTCAATATGTAAAAAGTATTTTATAGATAAAAAATATATAGTTAATACATTTGATAAATATTTTAGTTTTGATCAATCAGAAGATTATTTTAATGAACTGAAATCATATAATTCAGACCTTATCATCAACTGTATTGGAAAGATAAAACAAAAAACCGATAACTTTTCAGACTTAATGACAATTAATTCTGTTTATCCAAATTTATTAAGTATGAAAAAAAATAAAGGTTCTATTTTAGTTCAACCTTCAACTGATTGCGTTTTTGCTGGAGATCTTAAAAATAGGTTTTATCAAATAACTGATTTTAAAGATGCGGTAGATGCCTATGGTTTAAGTAAAGCTTTCGGAGAGAATGCTTTAGCAAATAGGAATGATGTTCTTGTTCTAAGGGGTTCTATTATAGGGCTTGTAAAAGGTAAATCAGAAAGCTTAATGGATTGGTTTTTAGCTCATTCTGATGGAGATACAGTTGATGGTTATGACAACCATCTATGGAATGGCATTACAACTTTGCAATGGTGTAAATGTTTAGAATTATTAATAAATCATGGTCTGCTTAGTCAAGGTAATTTTTTTCAATTTGGAACTGAATTTATGCAATCAAAATACTATCTTCTAGAAAAGATTAATTTATCTTTCAAACGTAATATATTAATAAATCCAGTAAATACTTCTGAAAGTATAAATAGGTGTTTGAAATCAAACTTTCCATATGTAATTCCGCCCATTGAAGAGCAGCTGGATGAATTATACTCATACTTCAATGACATTGATTAAAATTTATCATGACTATTCATAATCAATTTTCATTTGCTATTTATTCTGTGCTTTTCTTTGGTTTTTTTGTTTATACCTTCGCAGTTTTAAAAGGATTTCCTAATTTTCTTGGCGGGATGTTCTCACTATCAATAATTTTATTTTTTCCTTTTGTTTTTCTTAAATATTTGATTAGTTTAAAAAAAGAATCACATGCAATTGAGTGGATTTATCTTCTGTTGATATGTTATGTGTTTATATATTCACTCTTTGCTGCATTATTTTTTAATATCTCTCTTTATGATCCACCAGTTACAAAAGGAATATTGTTCATATGTTACTCTTCAGTTGGATGGTACTTAGGTAGATATTTGAAATTAGAGCACAAAATATATAGAAATATAAATTTAATATTTATAGTTTCTATGATTGGCTTCTTCTTCGTAACTATAGCCATTGAGGGAAATCCATTTGCAGTGCTTTTTTTGTTGCTTGATGAAAGTGGTATAGCTGCAAATTATCAAGGTATAGGACGAAGTATTTTCTATATTGGAGTATTCACTTTGCTATTTTCAAAGAAAAAAATTTTACTTTCTTTATTATTTATTTTATTAATTTTTTTAGTTGGCTCAAGAACACATCTTATAGGATTTGTTTCGATCCTTACGATTTATCTGTTAATCACATATCCTAGATCAGCATTAATTTCTATAGGTTTTATTACTTTATTTTTTTCAATCATTTTGTCAATAATGAATGTTTATTTTCCAGAAACTTATGACAATGTTGTAAACTCTAGAGTTGCAGAATTAGTTAATATTACTTCGTCTGCAAGTTTTAACTCAAGAATTGAAACTTTTATATCAGGTTGGGAAGTAATCAAAAATTATCCTTTACTCGGTTCGTTCGGTCATTATTTTTATCAGGGTGGTGGATATCCTCATAATTTTTTATATGCTTGGTCCAACTGGGGTCTTATACCATTTATAACTATTTTGATATTATTGATGACAACTAGCTTTCAATCACTTTTTAAGTCACTTAATTACAAAGAGCAAAAAAATGTTATGTTGGCATCTTATGTTGTTACAGTAGCCTTTTTACATTTTTTTGTTGTAGCGCCAATTGAGGATATTTCTTTGGGTATTTTGATTGGTTTATTTGTTGGGATAATTAATGAAAAACACAAGAATCATTCATATATGTAACGATTATTCTAAGCAAGCTCTTTATAAGGCTTTGTTTAGTTCTTTATCAAGAAAAAACGTCAACCAAGAAGTATATGTGCCAGTCAGATCCGAGAAAGAAATTGGTAAATATCATGATCCAAATTTTAATGTTATTCAAAGTCACATACTTAAACCAATTGATAGAATTATGTTTAGATGCAAAATCACAAAAATTCAAAATGATTTCTTAAAAAATATTAAAAATTTTTCATCAAATGATATTATTCATGCTCATTTTTTATATAGTGATGGAGCTGTAGCTTTAAATTTAAAAAGAATATTTAATACAAAATATATAGTTGCAGTTAGGAATACAGATCTAAATTATTTTTTAAAATTCAGACCAGACCTTTATTTTTTAATGATATCAATTTTAAAAGAAGCCGAAAAAGTAATATTTTTGAATCATGGTTATATGAATCGACTAATAAACATCTTATCAGATAAAAATAGAATGCTTTTAAGCTCAAAAAGTTTAGTTATACCTAATGGGATTGACGATGACTGGTTAGATAATAACTTTGAAACTAAAAAAAATTTTTCAAATAAACTTAGGCTTCTATATGTTGGAGATTTCACTAAAAATAAAAATGTTCCAATGTTGGTGCAGGCATATACTAAATTACAAAATATGGGCATAGACGCCTCATTAACAATAGCTGGAGGTGGTGGCGACGCGCATAATGAGGTAATAAAAATACTTGATAATAAATCAGATTCAATCAAATATCTTGGCAGGATTAATCGTGATGAATTAAAAAATCTATATGGTTGTTCAGATATACTGATTGTTCCATCCAGGCATGAGACTTTTGGGATGGTCTTTATTGAAGCATTGTCGCAAGGATGTAAGGTAATTTTCAAAGAGGGCGAAGCAATAACTGGCTTGATTGATGACACTTCAATCGCTCATGGCTTAAAAAAAATAAGTGTAACTGAGATCGTACAATCCATAATTAGATTGTCTAAAAATGAAAAAAGTTCTAGAGCGAAATGTATCAATGCTGCAAAAGAATTTTCTCTCTCAAAATTAAGTAAAAAGTATATTGAATTATATGAAGAAATATTTTAGAAATCAGATATGAAAGTAAATATTATCAATAGTGGTTATGGAAATATTGGATCTGTTATCAATATGTTTAAGAAAATTGGAATTGAGTCCACAGTATGCAATGATTACAAAGATCTAAAAAACTCATCTCATATTATTTTGCCCGGTGTCGGATCTTTTGATTCAGGCATATACAGATTGAAAGAAAGTGGTTTTTATGATGTCATTAAAAATGACGTTAAAAAATATCAAATTCCACTACTTGGCATATGTTTAGGTATGCAGTTTCTCTTCCAAGGAAGTGAAGAGGGAAAATCCAATGGCTTAGGTTTGATTCCTGACAAATTAGAGAAATTCAATAATGATGATACAAAATTAAATTTAAAGATTCCTCATATGGGTTGGAATTATGTGAGCTTTGATCCGAGTTCAAGACTTGGAGAAGGCTTTGAAGATAATTCTAGATTTTATTTTGTTCATTCATTTTGTTGTAAGAAATTAAATAGAAATTATTGTCATGGGTCTACAGAATATGGCATAACCTTTACTTCAGTTGTTGAGAATGAAAACTTCTTTGGTGTTCAATTCCATCCTGAAAAAAGTTTAAGTTTTGGAATCAAACTATTTAAAAACTTTTTAAAATGCTAACGAAGTTGCCACCAAGAATAATTCCTACGTTATTATTGAAAAATAAAAGTTTTGTAAAAGGATCAAAATTTAAAAATCATCAATACATTGGAGATCCCTTAAACATCATAAAGCTTTTTAATGATCTTCAAGCAAGCGAGATTCTTATAATGGGAATTAATGCTAGGGAAAATAATGGTCCTGATTATGATTATCTTGATAAGATATCATCGCAAGCTTTTATGCCTCTAAGTTATGGAGGAAATATCAACAATTCTGAACAGGCTTCAGAGATCATCTCTAGAGGCTTCGAGAAAGTTGTTTTAAATACTATATCTTTTTTGGATCCTGAAATTATCTCGAGTATATCTGAGGATCTAGGAGCATCTTCAACAGTAGGTTGTATCGATGTCAAAAAAAATTTTATATTTGATGGTTATAAAGTATTCAGTAACTGTGGAAAAAAGAAAGAAAAAATTTCACCACAAGATCTTGCTGTAATGTATCAGGAATATGGAGCTGGAGAATTGATAATAAACTCTATTCACCTTGATGGTAATGGCATGGGTTATGATATTTCTTTAATCAAAAGCATTGCACAATCAATTGATATACCTCTTATAATTTCAGGAGGAGCAGGAGGTTTGCATGATTTTAAAGCAGCTATTGATGCAGGTGCATCCGCAGTCTCCGCAGGAGATTTTTTTGTTTATGAAGGACAGCATAAAGCAGTGCTTGTTTCATACCCAGATTACGATCATACATTTAAGCTATTGAACGAATAAGGATATAATCTAAATAAACAATTTAAGCTTTATGTCTAATCTAAAAATTTGCACTAGATGCGTGATGGATGAAACTGTTCCAGATATTTTTTTTGATAAAAATGGAGTCTGCAATTTGTGTACAGCAGCTATAAAAAAAATAAATGATGAGGTCTTTACTGGCGATATAGGAAGACAAAAATTAGAAAATTTAGCAGATCAAATAAAAGCTAGCACAAATAAAAAATATAATTGCATAATTGGAGTGAGTGGTGGAGTTGATAGTTCATATGTTGCTTATTTAGTGAAAGATTTAGGTTTAAATCCTCTCGCTGTTCATCTTGATAATGGTTGGAATACTGATACCTCTGTCAAAAACATCAAAAAGATTTTAGACAAGCTTGAGATCGATTTATATACACATGTTATCGATTGGGAAGAATTTAGGGAATTACAACTATCTTTCTTAAAATCTTCAATTGCAAATGCAGAAATTCCTACAGATCAAGCTATAACAGCAATTCTATATAAATTAGCATCAAAATTTGGTGTTAAGTATATTATTAATGGTGGAAATGTTAATTCTGAATCAATCATGCCTGAGTCATGGATGGAAGATAATCTTGATACAAGATTGATAAAATCTATTCATAAAAAATTTAGCAAAAAACCTTTAAAAACTTATCCAATGATGGGCTACCTCAAGCTCGCTTATTATATTTTAATTAAGAAAATAAAGTATGTTGGGATTCTTAATTTTGTTGACTTTGATAAAGAGGCTGCAATTAAATTCCTAGAAAATGAGTTCGATTGGACTCCATATAAAGAAAAACATTTTGAATCAATTTTTACAAGATGGTTTCAATCATTCTATTTATTAAAAAAATTTAATATAGACAAAAGAAAAGCTCATTTTTCTAGCCTTATAGTTTCAGGTTTTATGAAAAGAGACTCAGCTCTTATTGAGCTTGAGAGAGATTATCTAGATGAAGAAACTATGCATCAGGATGAAGAATTTATAAAAGAAAAGTTTCAACTAAGCCATAATGAGTATGGAAGTATAATTGGTTCAGACAGACAAAGTGTAGACAATTTTAGTAGTTATCAACCAATTTTAAAAAAATTTAAAGGATTTAGAGAGTTTTTCAAATCAATAGCAACTGCGAGAAATAAATAATGTGTGGTTTATCTGTTTGTGTTCAAAACACTTCATCGTCAAGCTCTGATTCACTACAAATTGTTAAAAAAATGAACTTAATTTCTGAACATCGAGGTCCTGATGGTGAAGGTCTACTTCAAACAGATAATATCACTTTGGGACATAGAAGACTGGCCATTATTGATTTAAGCAAAAATGGAAATCAGCCTATGACCCTTAATAACAGATTCCATATTGTTTTTAACGGAGAGATTTATAATTACATTGAATTAAAAAAAGAATTAATAGAACTTGGTTATAAGTTTATAACAAACACAGATACTGAGGTTATTCTTATTGGATATTCTCATTTTGGAACAGATATTTTTCAAAAACTTAATGGTATGTGGGGCTTAGTAATCTATGATCAAAAGTCTAAAAAATTGATTGCCTCTAGAGACAGATTTGGTGAGAAACCTTTGTATCATCTTTCAGTAAATGGCAGAATTTTAATATCAAGTGAAATTAAACAACTTACTCCTTTCCTTGAGAAAGTTGAACCAAATATGCGTGTGATTTTTAATTATTTGTACATAAGACAGGAAGATTATTCAGATGAAACATTTTTTTTAAAAATTAAATCTTTCCTTCCATCTCATTATTATGAACTTGATACCTCTAAAGATAACGCAAATTTCTCTGAACATAGATATTACTCTATAAGAGAAAATTTAGAGAACAAGCGGCATGTTACTGAAGAGTCGTTTATCAATTCTTTTAAAGAATCAGTAAAGATTAGGTTACGATCAGATGTCCCAAATGGTGTTTTACTAAGTGGTGGTATTGATTCATCCAGTATAGCAGCAGAGGTTTCAAGTCAGCTTATAGAAAATGATGAAATCACCTTTTTTCATGCTAGATCTTTTGAGCATCAAAATGACGAAAGTGATAAAGCAAAATTTATTGCAACAAAATTATCTAAAAATCTTATTACGTTTACACCAAGTTCTGAATCGTTAATAAATCAGTTAAGAGATATCACTCGTGTTCAAGATCAGCCTTTTGGAGGCCCATCAATACTAATGGGATATAATATCTTTAAAAAGATAAGGGAGACATCTACAAAAGTTATTTTAGGTGGGCAGGGTGCAGATGAGATTCTCTTGGGTTATGAAAGATATATTTCCTCATTCATAAACCCAACAAACCTATCTTCACTTCTAAATATTAGAAATTTCTCAAAAAAAACCTCTATTTCTTACATGAATTTTATTAAATATTTTTTTTATTTTAGAAGTTATAATTTAAGAAAATTTATTTTGGATAGATCTAGATGTTTAAAAAAAGATTTTATCAATAGGCAGGATTTAGATTTAGTAAAGAAAACGGTTAGTGTGTATTCTGATCCGCTTGATCTTCAAATCGAAGAAATTGAGTCAATACAATTACCACACCTTTTAAGATATGAAGACAGAAATTCTATGGCTAGCTCTATTGAGAGCAGGCTTCCATTCCTAGATCATAATCTTGTTGAAAAAGCTCTGCTTTTAAGTCTAGATTCAAAAATATTTGACGGATGGACTAAATACATATTAAGAGGATATCTTGAATCAAATGATCTCCCAAAAATTGCATGGCAAAACAAAAAATTTGGTTTTGAAGCACCACTAAATTTTTGGTTTGAAAATGAATCAAACCACTTCCTAAATATTATTAATAACTCAAACATTATAAAAGAAATATGTATTGAAAAAGAGATTAAGCAACTGATCAAGAAAAAAGACATCAATAAAGTGTGGCCATATATTTCCCTAGCATTATGGGAAAAAGAGTTCAAAGTAGCGTGAAAAAAAAACATATCTTAATATTTCAATCTGGAGAACCATTACCATGCGATTCCTCAGATAAAAGAAAAATGCGAGCTTGGAACCTCATTGATGAGCTCCTTGAAAATGAATGTAAAGTTTCACTAATAAGTGCAAAATTTGATCACTCAACCAAAACTCACAGAATAAAAAATAATAACGTTAAAAACTATCATAAAAACTTAGAGATATTCCTAATTGATAGCCCAGGCTATAAAAATAATATAAGTTTGAGTCGATTAGTTGATCACATAGTATTGTCATGGAATTTATATCTTTTTTTAAAGAGATTTAAAAAAAAACCAGATTCTGTTTTTATTGGGTTTCCTCCAATTGAAACTTCAATAGTATTATTTCAATGGGCAAGAAAAATAAGGTCTAAAATATTTTTAGATGTTAAGGACCTATGGCCAGAAATTTTTACATATAATGAAAATGTTTTAAAAAAAAATATTTTAAAAATTTGTTTTTTTCCTTATTTTAAATTGTATAGATTCATGGTGAGAAACTCTGATTACCTAGTTTCAATTACTCAAGAATTTGTTGAATATTTAAAACATGATGCAAAAAGGAAAAGTAATAAAAATATAGTTACATACTTAACTTCACAATCATCCAGAAAAATTGAAAGTCGTATTAACAAAGATGATGATTGTCTAACGATTGGATTTGCAGGAAGTTTTATGGATGCATTTGATTTTCAGTCAATAAGAACTGCCATTAAAAATGTAAAGACTAATACGAAGTTACGATTTCTTTTAGCAGGAGATGGGGGCTCAATAACAGAAGTACGAAAACTCTTTGCTGATTTTAAAAATGTTGATTTTCTAGGTTGGCTTGATGGCAATAAATTAGACGAATTCTATTTAAAAATTGACCTTTTTATAATACCTTTAAAACAAAGGAATGATTTTTCATTAAGCTTTCCAAACAAGGCTATGGACGCACTGTCAAGATCTAAGCCAATTTTATGCTCATGTAATGGTAGCCTGACAAATTTTCTTACCAAAAATCACTGCGGCCTATACTATGACCCAGGTTCTAATAAAGATCTTGCTGAAATATTAGATAATTTTTATTTAAACAAGTCTCTCTTAAAAAAAATGAGCACAAATATAGATAAAATTTATTATAAAAATTTTGACCATAAAAAAAATTATCAAAAACTTGTATCTAAAATTCTAGACACTAGCTAAATAGTCTACCTTTTTCTTAAAGATCATAGTTCTTGCATTTGCATTCTCGACCTTACTATAAATTGTCTCTATGTTCATGTGGATTTCAAATGAAAATCTATTTAATATATTGCTCCAATCTCTATGAGCATATCCATAATTTTTTGTTTGATCATTTTTATAGAAGTCATCAATAAAAATATAAGATGAGTTTCCAATCAAATCTAGGATTTCAAAAATTTGTTCATCATCAAGGCAATATAGGACTCTATCAAAAATAACAATATCAAATTTTAAAATATTGTGTTGGTTTAAAAATTTTGATATCTCGTCCTTCTTTAATTTTGTGGAGAAGAAAAAACCAGTCTTAAACTCACTTTTAAAAGACGAATGACAGTATTCAGCAGCTTTCTTATTAATATCAACACCGTAAACAAGATTACTTATATTTAATCTTTTTAATTTTCTGAGTGTTGATCCTGAGGCACATCCAAAATCAAGAACAGATTTTAAATTATTTTCTTTGACAAAATTGGTAATAAAAGAAATATTTTTTTCAGCATTGTCATAGTCCTTTATCCAATTTGGTTGAATTAGATGTCTAATTTTCCAAAATAAGCTTTTAGATATAATTATTCTTAAAATATTTTTAATCATATTTTGATGCGATATAAATTATGCATTTTACAGTTTTTTCATGCATTAAGGTTAATATGTAACTTTAAATACTATCTGTGTAATAATAAGACCTATTTTCAGAGTAAATAAGACATAAAAATTATAATATTATTATGAAAAATAATCTTAATGAGTTAACAGATCCAACAAAACTTCATGAGCCAGTCTCGATTTCTAATATCGATGATGAAATCCTTAAGAAAATGTTAAAGTCGATGATTTTAATTAGGGAGACAGAACATAAACTTGCTGAAGCCAGAAAAGAGGGTTTAATTGGTGGTCCCGTTCATCTTGGTGCGGGTCAGGAAGCAATCGCAGTTGGTATTTCTCAATCATTACAGCCTACTGATAGAGTATTTGGTGCTCATAGATCACATTCACATCTTCTAGCACTAAATCCAGATTTTTATAGATTATTTGCAGAAATTTTAGGGAAGGATACAGGTTTTTCAAAAGGAATGGGCGGTTCTATGCATCTTTTTGATCAACATAGTGGTTTTTATGGCTCTGTACCAATAGTTGCAGGTACTGTTGCGCTTGCTGTTGGAGCTGCTATGGCAGCAAAGATGCAGAATACAAATGATATTGGTGTAGCTTACATCGGAGATGGCGCTGTTGAAGAGGGAGTTGTGCATGAGGCATTTAATCTTTCTAAAATACATGAATCACCAATTTTATTTGTTGTAGAAAATAACCTTTTTGCAAGTCACATGCATATATCCTTGCGACAACCAAATGATATGATTTCAAGATTCGCTGTTGCTAATGAAATCCCATTTGAAGTTTTAGATGGCAATGATGTTTGTTCTGTATACAGATCCGCAAAAAAACTTATAGAACAGATGAGAGAGGGTAATGGCCCGAGGCTCATTGAGCTTGTTACCTATAGACATTATGGCCATGTTGATTGGCGTGACGACATAGATGTTGGAGTAAAAAGATCTCAAAAAGATGTTGCTGATTGGAAAGAAAGAGACCCGATAACAAGATTATCAAAATCTTTAATCTCAGAAGGTCTGTGGAGCCCTGATGAGGAAGAAAGTTTTAAAGAAGAGCTGAGGACAAATATTTCGCTTGCTTGGGAAAAAGCAATGAATGATCCTTATCCAGATTTAACTGCAACCATGAAATATGTTTTCTCATATAAAAGCAAGGAGGAATCCTAATAATGCAAAAACATAATTATGGAACAGCAATATTAGCAGGCTTCGAATATCTCTTAGAGAAATATCCTGAGGTTTTTATTATTGGACAAGGTCTTTGGAGTCCTTGGTATGTTGGAAACTCAATGACCGATCTTGATAAAAAATTTGGAGTTGAGAGGGTTATTGATACTCCTGTGTCAGAATCAGCTTGTACAGGTGCTGCGGTGGGCGCATCATTAGCTGGAATGAAACCAATTGTGGTTCATCCAAGAATGGATTTTATGATTTATGCAATGGATCCTATTGTTAATCAGGCTGCAAAATGGTCCCATATGTTAGGTGGACAAGCACATCCAGGATTAACTATTCGATCAATCATTAACAGAGGTGGCGAACAGGGTGCTCAACACTCTCAAGCATTACATGCATGGTTTGCTCATGTTCCTGGTCTTAGAGTGGTAATGCCATCAACTGTATCGGATGCCAGAGATCTTTTAATAGCATCTGTTCTATGTCCTGATCCAGTAATTTATATAGACGACAGATGGCTATATGATCAGGAGGATGAGCTTGATGATGTAGTAGAACTTAACCTAGCAGATCAAAGACCAATCATTTCAATAAAAGGTTCTGACATCACAATAGTCAGTTGTGGTCACACATCATTATTATCAAGACATGCTGCAGATTTATTGCGAGATAATAATATTTCGGCTGAAGTTATAGATGTTAGGGTTTTGAATCCTTTTATAGCTGATGAAATTATATCTTCAGTTAACAAAACAAAGAATCTATTGGTAGTTGATTCAGGTACCTTGTCTTCTGGATTTTCTGCTGAGATCATCTCAAAGGTTGTTGAAAATATTTCTTTAAACTCACTTAAAAGTCTACCAAAGCGAATTGCACTTCCAGATGCACCTGCACCAACTTCAAAAGAGCTTGAGAAAAATTACTATATTAATGTCGATGATATTACTAAAGAAGTTAAGAAAATATTATTGACCTGATATTAGCAAGAAACTACCTATTGATAACAATTTTATCTGATCCAGGTGGAGGATGAGGATAAAGTTCATTTTGTCGCATAGAAACCTCAACAATATTTCTATCAACGTTTAGATGTTTAAGTTTCTTAGTTATAAATCTAAGCGCACTCGATTTCGAGAACACACTTAATATAGTTAATAAAATTAGTTGAATGTCAAAAATGATCGATTGATTTTCGATATAAATTATGCCTAATCTACTCTTCCATGGTCTTATAAGCTGATTGTATGCTAGATCAGGATCACCCATTTCTGAGAGTATTTCTCCCTCATCAGAAAAAACAATTGATGATATATCTGTTATGCCTGGCCTAACTGATAATAATTTTTTTTCGATATCTGTATACAAATCAGTTTCTCTTTTTACATTTGGTCTTGGGCCAACTAAACTCATGTCGCCAATTAGAACATTCCAAAGTTGAGACAACTCATCTAACTTAAATTTTCTTATTATGTGGCCAATTGAAGTAATTCTTGAATCATTATTGCTTGTTGAATCTACACCTGATGAGTCAGCATTTATTACCATTGATCTTAATTTAACCATTTTGAAATTTTTTCCATTTTTTCCAACTCTATCAGGAATGTACAAAGGAAACTTAAAATCTTGCAACCATATGCATAAAATCACCGGTAGTAATATTGGAGCTGAAAGAGTCAACCCCAAAAAAGAAATCAACAAATCAAAAAATCTTTTCAAAATTATTTTCTATAAAATTCTTCAACTTTATCACAAACATAATTTACATCATCATCACTAATGAAAACGTTCATAGGTAGCATGATACATTTATTAAAGAATTTTTCAGTATTTGGACATTCCTGATTAAAGCCAAGATTTTTAAATTGATGAATTGCCATTCCACCCCATTGTATGAGTGTTCCAATACCATTTTCTTTTAAATAAACTTGAAGTTCGTCTCTCATTTCTGCTTGTAGCTCGTAATTTTGATACGTATCAAAGTTATCTCCATCATCTTTAGGGCCAGCAGGTAGCTCAAGTTCATTTAAATGTTGAAGTCGATTTTCATAGATTGAAGCTACCTCTCTTCTTCTTTTAATAACATCTTCATATGATTTAAGTTTGAAGCTAAGAATTGCAGCTTGAATATTATCAAGTCGAGAATTTCTACCCCACCTTTTTACTTCACCATCAACATCTCTTCCATGATCATGTATTTGATACATCTCATGAAAAAGCTCTTTATCATTTACAAGTATTCCTCCAGCATCACCCAAGCATCCAAGAACTTTTGCAGGAAAAAAACTAATATCTGAAGCCAGTCCAAATGTTCCAGCATGTTGGCCTTTATATCTAGAACCAAGAGCTTGCGCTGCATCTTCAACAATAAAGAGATTTTTTTTATTTGCTATTTTAATTATTGAATCCATGTCGCACACTCTACCATTTAATTGAGTAGGCATAATCCCAACAGTGTTTTCAGTAATTGCATTTTCAATTGCGGATATACTAATCAGATTATCATCTTTTTTAATATCAACTGGAACAGGAATACCTCCTGCAACTTTCACTGCAGATGCTGTAGCAAGCATTGTATGTGATGAAATAATTATTTCGTCACCAGGATTTAAACCAATTGCTTCTAAAAAAATTTCCATGCCATCGGTCGCATTTCCAACTCCAATAGCATAATTTGTACCTGTATACTCTGCTAACTCTTTCTCAAAATCAAAAACCGCTTTTTGAAGAATAAAACCTCCAGTTGATGAAACATTATCTATAATTGATAAAAGGTTTTCTCTATCATCAGTCCACAACCTTGGATATTCAAAAAAGGGAACATTTTTTATTGCCATAAGTTACCTAGTTAAAGAAAAAAAAAGAATTTATGTTAAGATTTTACACCTTTTCTTATTCTCCATAAATACTCTTACTAAAATTATTCTATTAATCTAAAATATTAATTATGATTACATTCCAAAATATTTCAGAAGAAAAACCTTTTTTAAAATTTAGAGAAGAATATGAAAGAGCTTTGCTATCAAAGCAATTAATTATTGAAGCAATGTGTGTCTCGTCATACTGCAATGCTTCCAAGACAGTTGATTCTAGATATGTAAATTTAAAAATAGTTGACGATAAAGAACTTATATTTTTTTCAAATTATAACTCTCCAAAGTCAATGCAATTCAATACTCATAAAAAAGTTGCTATAAATATTTTTTGGAATACTACAAATGTCCAAATTAGAATGAAAGGTAATATTAAAAAAGCATCAAAAAAATATAATCAAAAATATTTCGAAAATAGATCTATAAAAAAAAATGCCCTTGCAATAAGCTCAAGCCAATCAAAAAAAATTAAGTCATATGAATTGGTTACAGAAAAATATAAAAATGTTTTAGAAAATACCAATCTCACTTTATGCCCAGAGCATTGGGGAGGATTTATATTTAAACCATTTTATTTTGAATTTTGGGAAGGACATTCTAACAGATTAAATCACAGAGTTGCATATGAGCTTAGCGGTGATAAGTGGACTCAGTTTTATTTAGAACCCTAGAAATTAATTATTGCCTAATAACATATATTTAGTATAAAATTCATGAAAAATGATCAAATCTAACTCTTTGCAACATAAACATCACGCGTTTTCAGTAAAATATTAAAGTTTCGTGTATATTTAATTGGTATCAAAATAGCTTCTTTCAAAAAAAATAGTCTTCCTATAAACAATCAGATAAAAGCTGATAAAGTAATGCTGATTAATTCTGAGGGCCAAAAACATGGGCTAATACCACTAAGAGATGCCCTTGAAGAGGCACGAAAAGTCTCATTAGATTTAGTTCAGGTCTCTCCATCCGAGTCTGATCCCATAGTTTGTAAACTACTAGATTATGGAAAGCACTTGTTTAATAAGAAAAAAAATGCCTCTTCTTCGAAAGTTAAAATAAAAAGAAATACCACAAAAGAAATTAAATTTAGACCCTCAACAGATACAGGTGATTACAATATCAAATTAAAAAAAATTAAAAGCTTTATTCTTGGAGGAGATAAGACTAAAATAAGCGTCCGTTTTAGAGGAAGAGAAATTTTAAATAGCGATATGGGACTAAATCTACTAAACAAGTTAAAAAAAGAACTTGAGGACATTTCTCAAGTTGACCAAGAGCCATCTTTAGAGGGAAGACAATTGCTTATGATTCTCTCTCCATTGAGAAAGAAATAATTATACAAATGGGTTACAAGTTAAAAAAACATTCTGGAGCTTCTAAGCGTTTTAAAAGGACGGGCTCATCGATAAAGAGTAGAAGCGCTAATAGAAATCATATTCTTACAAAACAATCTACAAAAAGAAAGAGGCATAACAGAGGTTTAAATAAGTTATCAGGTGTTGTTTATAAGATGGCAGCTAAATTAATTAAGGATTAAATCATGTCAAGAACTACAAAATCACTTACTGCAAAGTCTAAACACAAAAAAGTTTTAAAATCCTCAAGGGGATATTATGGTGCTAGAAGCCGTTTATTCAAGACCGCAAAACAGGCTAATATAAAATCATTACAGTATTCTTTTAGAGATAGAAAAAATAAAAAAAGATCATTTAGGTCTCTATGGATTGCAAGGATTAATGCAGGATCCAGAAGCTTAGGGGTGCCATACTCAAAACTAATCAGCGGCTTGTCTAATAAAAATATTATTATTGATAGAAAAATTCTTTCTGAGCTAGTTGTAAGTGATGAGCCAACTTTTAAAAAGGTTGTAGAAATAGCAACTAAATAATCTTATATAATGTCAAACGACAAAGACATTCTCCCAAAAATAAATCTTGAGAAGGGTGGTTTTCATCCAATAAATCAGACCAAAGATTTTATTTTAAATATTCTTGAAGATCTTGGATTTACACATATCGATGGGCCTGAAATTGAAACTGAGAAGTTTAACTTTGATATGTTAAACATAAAAAAAACCCATCCAGCTAGACAGATGCATGATACTTTTTACCTTAATAATAAGTCATATGTTATGAGAACACACACTTCTCCTGTTCAGATTAGAGCAATGCTAGAAAGCGATCCACCATTTGCTTTTTCATCTGGAGGAAAAGTATACAGAAAGGATGACGATGCAACTCATTTACCAATGTTTCATCAAGTTGAAGGAATTGTGATTGATTCGAATGTAACTTTTTCTCACTTAAAAGATCTTATTTATAAAATTATTTATAAACTTTTTGACGAAAAAATTAATATAAGGTTTAGACCATCTTATTTCCCATTCACAGAGCCTTCAGCCGAAGTAGATATTTTATCTGAGTCAGGTGATTGGTTAGAAATTTTAGGTTGCGGAATTGTTAATCCTATTGTTATTGAGAATTGTCAAATTGATTCAAAAAAATTTAATGGATTGGCATTTGGTCTTGGGGTTGAAAGAATTGCAATGTTGAAATATGGAGTAAATGATATAAGAGATTTTTATAAATCAAATTTAGATTTTTTATGTCAATTTAAATGAAGATACCATATAAATATTTTAAGGTTGCAATTGAAGAAAAACCAAGCATTAACAGTTTGTCTAATAAATTCTTTCAATTAGGTCATGAGCATCAAATAGTTAATAATATTTTTGATTTTGAAATTACACCCAACAGAGGTGATTGCTTGTCTCTAGATGGATTGCTAAGAGATTTAAAAGTTTTCTTTAACATACAAAATCATAATGAAGTGTATACAAATAAAATTGACAACTTAAGAATAGAATTCAAAAATAATTCAAAATCTTTTTGTCCAAAAATATCTTTTGCAAAAATAAAAATTAAAAATTCAGTTAATGATTATAAAGGTGAATTAAAAAATTATTTTGATGATTTAAATATACCAACAAATAATTTTTTTACAGATATTTCAAATTATTTGATGTTTGAGACTGGGCAACCAACACATTGTTATGATTTTGATAAATTAACTGGAAAAATAATTCTTGAAGAAATTGATTATGATGCATCTTTTGATTCAGTTGTTGGAAAAAAAATTAATTTATCTGGCAATAATCATGTGTTTAAAATGAATAATGAAATTATAAATCTAGCTGGTGTTATGGGTGGACTTTCAACTTCATGTTCTGAAAGCACTTCTGCAATTCTCCTTGAATGTGCTTATTTCCAACCAGATTCAATTATGGGTAAAGCTGTAAAATATGATATTAATTCAGAGGCAGCTCATAAATTTGAAAGAGGCGTTGATTTTTTGAGTCATGATAGGGTTATTAGAAGATTTATTCAAATAGTAAAAAATCATACTGAAATTGAAGAAGTTCAAATTATTTCTGAAAATTACAAAGAATTTAAATCAATTGCTATTCCGTTAGAGCACGAGAAAATAAATGACATTCTTGGCTCAAAGATATCTGAAGATGAATATTTATGTCGTCTGAATGCACTTGGGTTTGTTATTGATAATGATAAAATTCTTGTGCCTTCATATAGAAATGATATTAGTAGTCAAAATGATTTAGCTGAAGAAATTGCAAGGTCCATTGGTTATGACAATATTCCATTAAAAAAGATTGAGATTCAGTCAGTTAAAAATGATAAAAATCTATTCGAAGATAAAATACGGTCATTTCTTATAACCCATGGTTTTTTTGAGGTCATCAATAATCCTTTTACAAGTGCAATGGAAGAAAACTCTATGATTGTGGACAATCCCCTAGATTCAAATAAAAAATATTTAAGAAAAGTAATGATTAACTCTTTGATTGATAATCTTACTTATAATGAGAGGAGGCAAAAAGACTCTGTAAAATTATTTGAAATATCTGATGTCTATTATTTTGAAAAAGATGAACTAAAAACTAAGAAATACTTATCTATTATAGCTAGCGGTAGGGTAGGAAAAAATTATCAAGATTTTTCCAAAAAAATTAATGCTAAATATATGAAGGGCATATTTAAGAGTCTTTTTCCTGAACTTAATGCAGATTTTAAAATTCTTCCAAGAAAAAATTTAGATTCAAAATCACAATCTGAAATAATCTATCTTGAAATAGATATCGAAGTACTTAAGAAAACAAGAATAGAATTTAATAAAAAGATCGATATTTCAACAGAGTTTACTCAATATCAAGGAATATCTGATTTTCCATCATCATACAGAGACTTATCATTTCTTATAAAAGATCCATCAGAAATAGAAGCCTTAGAGAAATTGATATTTAAATTCCATAATCAAATACTTAAAGAAGTTTTTATTTTTGATTATTTCTTTAATAAAGAAAAGAATTTTATTAAATTAGGATTTAGATTTGTTTTTCAATCAAAAGAAAAAACTTTAACAATTGAGGAAATTGATAATATTATGAATAGTATTATTAAAACAACCTCACAACTTAATTCTGTCGAAATCCCTGGCATATAGATATGACTGTTACAAAAAAAAATATCTCAAAAAAAATATCCGAAAAATATGGATTGTCATTGAAGGAATCCAGCTCTCTTTTAGATAACTTTTTTTCAATAATTAAAACTCAATCAAGTAGAAGTAAAATTAAAATAAGCAATTTTGGTTCTTTTTATTACAAAGAAACGGTTAAAAGAGTAGGAAGGAACCCAAAAACGAAAGAATCGTATATAATTATGCCGAGGAAAAAGTTGAATTTTAAAGCTTCAAACGTATCAAGAAAATTTTTAAACCCATGAAAAAATTTATATTAATTTCATTCGCCATTTTTCCTTTGATCATATTCTCTCAGGATCTTGATGAAGCATATCTGGAAAGTTTGCCAGAGGACGTTAGAGAAGATGTTCTAGATGAAATGGATAAACAAAAAGAAGCTGATTCTATAGTTTATAGAAGACCATCAACAATGATTGAAAGACAACAAGCTCTTGCTGAGAGGCTTGCTGAGGCTAGATCAATCCTTAATGAATTAAGTGCTGATATTGAAAATAGTGATCCTGAGTTAGAAAAAAGACCTCAAAAAAGGTTTGGATCTTCTATATTTAATCTCATGCAGTCATCTTTTATGCCAATAAATGAGCCAAATTTTGATGGTTCTTATATTCTCGACTTTGGAGATGTGCTTGAAATACAAATACTTGGTCAGAGGACAGATTTATCTAGACCAAAGAAAATACCAATAAGTAGAGATGGTTCAATAAATATACCTGATGTCGGAAAGATTTTTGTATCTGGATTATCTTTAGAGTCAGCTAATACCCTTATTAAGAACAAAATTAATTCAACATTCATTGGAACAGAATCATTTGTATCTCTAGTAAATATAAGAGATATTCAGGTATTAATATCAGGAAATGCAAATAATCCAGGTATATACACTCTCAATGGTAACTCTAACTTGCTTCATGCTTTAAGTATGGCTGGTGGAATAAATGAAATGGGGAGTTATAGAGAAGTTAATGTTATAAGAAATGGGGAAACGATAGGCTCATTAGATTTATATGATATTTTCATTTTAGGAAAACCAAATTTTGGACCAAAACTTCGTTCAGGAGATAGCATTTTCGTAAAAAGGGCTGAAGCACTAGTGAACGTTGTATCAGGCGTTAACAGACCGCATGTCTATGAACTTAAATCAAACGAAGACTTCACGCATGCCATTGATTTTGCAAATGATTATAAATCTACTGCAAATTTAGAATTTATCACAATACAAAGACTAAATAATGGAAAAATTGACATTATTGAACTCAGTGAAGATGAATTATCTAAATTCCCAGTTGAGCACAGAGATATCATAACTGTTAGAGAGTATGTTTATGGTACCGTAACTATTGAAGGTGCTGTGCATGCTCCTGGGGAATATTCAATATCTCCTGAAACTACATTAAGTGACATTATTGTTGCTGCCGGTGGATATAAAAACTCTGCATATCCATTTGGAGGCTTTCTTGATAATAAAAAGACAAGGGAAATCAACGAGGATGCAAGAGATATCTTGTATAGCCAATACATAAAGAATCTTGCAAATAATCTTGCAGCATTAAGCTCACAATCTCAAGGTCTACCGATTCTTATGAATGAATTAAAAAAATCTATAATTTCTGGCAGGATCATAGCTGAATTTGATTTAGATGTAATAGCTTCAAATCCTAACTTAGACACACTTTTAGAAGATCAGGATAAAATATTAGTTCCTTTCCAAACACAGCAGGTATATGTATATGGTGAAATAAGTAATCAAGGAGCCATTAGATATGAGCCTGGCAAAAACCTAGAACATTATTTAAAAGGTGCTGGAGGTATACTTGAAACAGGAGAAAAGAAAACAGTTTTTGTAGTCCATCCAAATGGTAAGACAGAAAGATTGTCACGCAATAATAGACTTTTAATAAAAAACAGTGATACTTTAATTTTTCCTGGATCAATAATTTATGTGCCGCACACTGGTAATTTAATGGACGGAGCTCAAACGGCTGCAGTATGGGCACCAATAATTAGCAGCATTGCCTTGAGCTTAACATCACTATCTGTATTAAATGATTAAGTCTATATGAGATTTTTTTTTTAATTTTTTTTATTAATTTTAATTTATATTCAGATTATTACGATTATATATACAAAGATAGATCTCCATCACTAAATTCTTTTGGTCAGACTGGCCTTATACAAATTCCATCAGCTGAATCGCAAAAAGAAGGCTCAGTTCATTTAGTATTAAATAGAAATGATATTTGGAAGATTGGTACATTGACAGTTTCTCCATATGATTGGCTAGAAGCAAGTTACTTTTACTATCGTCCTAGAGATTTGGTATGGAATGATGGTGATGGAAAAGAAGGTCATGATCTTGATAAGGGTTTCAATGTAAAAGCTTCATTTGATCCAAAAATAAAATATTTTCCAAAATTAGCGATTGGTATAGATGATATCGCTGGAACAGGATATTTTTCAAGAGAGTATATCGTTTCTACATTTAACTTTAACCACTTTAAGCTAACAGTTGGAAGTGGATGGGGTAAGTACGATGTTGGTAACGGAATATCAAATCCACTAAGTATTTTTTCAGATCATTTTAGGACAAGATCCAATGATAAAGAATCTTTAGGGGGAACATTAAATATAAATGAATGGTTTACTGGAGATGCATCAATATTTGGAGGAGTTGAGTGGTTTATTCCTTTTGGAAGAGGACTTAGACTAAAAATTGAGAATAATTCATTTGACTATTTTGATTTTTCTGCAGGTTTAAGAGAGGACGCCAAATATAGCTTGAGAAAATCAGACTCCGACTTTAATTTTGGATTAAGCTATCCTCTTAAAAAATATGGATACATTGATTTGTCATTCATTAAAGGCAATACGGTAAATTTAACTTTTACATTTGGAGCAACCTTTAATGAGAAATTAGTTAAGAAAAATAAAATAAGACCTAAGTTATCGAATAATAAAGATAAACTTTCATTCTACGAGGATCTTCTAGTTAATCTTAGAAATAATAATATTTTACTTCAAACTGCTTCATTTAAAGAAGATCTCAATGAAGATACTAATGATAATTTGGATATTGCTATTGCGATATCTTATTCAAACCCTATTAGATCTAGCTCATATACTGCCTATGTTGCATCCATGGTTGCTAAAAATCACGATCTTGAACCAAATACAATAAATGTTGCTCATACTATCCTTGGCATGGAAACAAATAACGTCCAGTATTTTAATAAAGATGTTAGTAATCTTCAAAAAAAAATACCAATTGAACTTGTAATGAATAGAACTGAATTTCAACCAGGTAATAAAGATAATTTCTTAAGAAATGAATTTAAACCAAAAGTAAAATTTCCTGCAGTTTTTCAAAGCATTTCTCCAAATTTAGTGCCCCATGTAGGTAATCCAGAAAAATTTCTTTTTCGTGGGTTTGTACTTCAGCACGAGTCTGAGATTCAGTTCTCTAGAAAACTTGTTTTGTCATCGAACCTTAAATTTAATTTATCAAACAACTTTAGAGATACTTTAACTGGACCTGGTTCTCCATTTTTACCTCATGTAAGAACAGATCTAATGGAATATTTGAAAGAGAGTGACAACTACATATCAAGAATGCAACTCGATTATTTTTGGTCTCCAAAAAGACAAATTTACTCTAAATTAAGTGCGGGTATTTTTGAAATGATGTATGGAGGTATTGGAATTGAAACTCTTTATAAACCATTTGATTCAAATTTCATGATGGGTTTTGAGCTTTACAAGGTTCAGAAAAGAGCATTTGATCAAAAAATTGAATTTTTAGATTATAAAACAACTACGGGGCACATTAATCTTAATTATTTTTTTGAAGATTTTGGAATTATTGCAAATCTAAGCTTAGGTAAATATTTAGCAAAAGATATTGGATACACACTTGATTTATCTCGCATAACGAAATCAGGATTTAGAGCTGGGATATTTTTTACAAGAACAAATGTTTCTGCAGAGGAGTTTGGAGAGGGTAGTTTTGACAAAGGATTTTACTTTAAGATTCCATTTAATTTATTCAGTAAAGATTACACTCTGCAGAGTCTTGACTTTAAATTAAGACCTCTTACTAGAGATGGAGGTGCTAAATTAGAAAGAGATAAAGCATTAATGGATTTGATTAATAATGCGTCATATTCAGAAATTTATAGGGGATGGAATGGTTTCTTGGATTAGATTGTTTTTTGTTTTGAACTTAACAGGATGTACTTTGATTAATGATGATACAGCTATCAATATTTCTCAAGAGATAAAGGATAGTCCATATGCAATGCAAGTAATTCAAGTTGAAGACGAATTCAAAGAGATTTTTTTACTTAGCAATGTTGATAATCAAACTCAAAAATGGTTTAAAGATAATGAGATATTTTTTACTGTTAAACAAGGAAAAATAATCAAGTCTATAGGTCTAGAGAATGATTTTGAAATATTGTCGTATAGTGGCTTTAATTCTCTCAAACATTCAAAAGCACTTATTCGTTTTCAGTCTCCAGAATCTGATTATATGGATATATTTTTTACTTATAAAGTTGTTAAGAAAGGATTAATGAAAAAAATAATTAATGATGAAGAATTCGAATACACTCTGGTTGAAGAATCTTTTGATGTTCCATTGATAAGATGGAGTGGTAAAAATTATTACTGGATTGATAATGAAAGTGACATTTGGATGTCAAAACAATTGATTGATCCATTTGGTAAAAAAGCAAGAATAAACGTCTTAAAAAAATATAGCGACTAATTCTGTCGCTATATTATGTATTTGAAACTACTTAGCTACCACTACTACTTGTTGTAGTTGTAGTTGTAGTTGTTGTAGGAGTAGTTGTAGTACTTGTCGTTGTATCAGTTGTAGCTGTTGTAGCGGTTGTAGCTGTTGTTTCAGTTGTAGCTGTTGTAGCCGTTGTAGCTGTTGTAGCTGTTGTACCTGTTGTTGCAGTTGTTGCAGTTGTTGCAGTTGTAGCAGTGGCAGGTGTAGGCGCTGGAGTCGGAGCCGGTGTAGGCGCTGGAGTCGGAGCCGGTGTAGGCGCTGGAGTCGGAGCCGGTGTAGGCGCTGGAGTCGGAGCCGGTGTAGGCGCTGGAGTCGGAGC
>Ga0160422_10000131_pt1 | contig 41649 bp, 31 predicted proteins | sample Fk160mmetaG_FD_108192 | JGI IMG/M metagenome (GOLD analysis project Ga0160422, IMG submission 108192) | Marine microbial communities from the Central Pacific Ocean - Fk160115 60m metaG | ecosystem: Environmental > Aquatic > Marine > Oceanic > Photic zone | place: The Central Pacific Ocean... | reverse complement strand
CTAGTACTTGTTATACCGTCTGCGTCTGCAATACTCGTTGCATCGGATGTTATTGTTTCACCTACTTGATACGTACCGCTTATTGATACACTACCTGTTGCTACCGTATCTTGAAACTCTAGAGCATTCGATACAAACTCTGTTTGTTCACCATTCGTATCCGTTATTGTTACTTTTAATCTAATATATGTTCCTGAACTAGCTGTACTACTAGTTATAATTAACTCATCTCCTGTTTCTCCTGAAAAATTAGAATAAGTTAAACCATTAGTTGAATATTGCCATTGATAGCTAGTACTTGCTATACCGTCTGCGTCTGCAATACTCGTTGCATCGGATGTTATTGTTTCACCTACTTGATACGTACCGCTTATTGATACACTACCTGTTGCTTCAGAATCTGTAAACGTTATTTCACTCGAATAAAACGCTGTTTCTGTACCACCGGCATCTGTTATTGTTACTTTTAATCTAATATATGGTGCTGAACTCGACATACTACTAGTTATATTTAACGAGTCGCCTGTTTCTTCTTCAAAATCAAAATAAGTTGAACCACTAGTTGAATACTGCCATAGATAGCTAGTATTTGTTATACCGTCTACGTCTGCAATACCAGTTACATCGGATGTTATTGTTTCACCTTCTTGATGAGTACCGCTTATGGATACACTACCTGTTGCAGCTGTATCTTCAAGCGTTAATGAAGGCGAAACAAACTCTGTTTGTCCATCATATTGATCTGTTGTCGTCAAATGTACTCTAATATATGTTCCTAAACTCACTATAGCCGTAGTTATATTTAACGATATGTCTGTTTCTCCTGTTATATCAGTGTAGTTTATATCATCATTTGAATACTGCCATTGATAGCTAATATCTGGAATCCGGTCATCCTCGTCCCAATCCCTTATCCGCGCGGGGGCATTATCTTCAATACCTGTATAGGCTACGATTGTTTCACCTACTTTATAACGACCTAAATTATCCGATGCATTCCACCAGTTAAAGTCAGTATTTGTCGTTATGATAGGATATAAGGAACTATATGCGGCTGTATCAGACCACGTTTTAATATTAGAGTGAAACACGTTTTCCCAACCAAGACTATCAGTTACAGTTACTTGCATTCTAAGATATTTGCCCCAGCCGACGGTGCCGCGGACACGAAGGAGGCTATTGGTCATACTTGAACTTCCAGTGAGTACTACTGGACGCCAATTTTCACCATCATCCGAATTCTGCCATTCAGGGTCATAAGATTCTATACCGTCTGCGTCCTCAAACACTTGAGACAGCGCCGTCCCGGTCGAGTTGGTCCCCACAACGATGTTGCGGCCCGACTTATATGTCCCACTAATTATTAAAGAACTTGTTGTAGGATTTCGGTCTGAGTTCACTGGCACATCACCACAAAAAAAAACTTCTACGTAATCTTTTTTACCTCCTGCAATAACAGATGTAGTACTATTCGTGGCTTGCAACGACGTACCAAAATATTGAGCAGTGGTGTTGTTGGTTGAATTAAACCAAAGATTCTGTAAATGAGCCCTTTCAATCCATGCGTTTAAGATTGCATCATAATGAAATACTCTTATACATCCCCGGGCATCCGTATTATGACCATCATCATCATCATCATCATCAGGGTTAAGAGTCTCATCAGGTAAACTCCTTGTTGATGAAACCACAAGTATATTTCCACTAGTATCCAGATGCACTTTCTTTCCAAATTGCGCACCAGTCGCGTACTGCTGCTGTCTCCCAACTGTATATCCTCCTATATCTTGCCCTTTTTGATACCATTTTCCATCAGTATCGCTTTTGTAATAAACAACCACCCACCCTCTAAATAGTTCAGCATTAACATCACTGATTGCTATTACTTTACCATTACCACTTAAGAAAACTCCTTCCCAGTCCCCAAAAGCGGAGTATATTTGAGATACTCCTGAGTGGTTGTGTTGGTGTTCACGGTCAATATACTCATCACGAGTGGTATCTCGTGAAAACTCATCAGTATGGATATACTCGTGTATAATAGTAGAGGGCGCATTCGATTTTTCACTGTATTCTGTTGCTACAAGATCTATATCTTCTCTCTGAAAAATATTATATGGTGTTATTATGACATCTTTATAATTAAATGAAGCATCAACACTATCTCTAGTCCATACACTTACCTTTGTTAGGACAGAAGTTGGGTCGTCCCCGCGTCCTTCTGAAACAGCCAACTTTAGTCCATTATCACTTATTGATAACCCACAGCCATGGCGTTGCTGGGCAGTATGTCCATTGATGGAATGAATCTTATACCAGCCGGTACCATTATAATGATATACATGCACTCGCCCACACCACGCAGTGTTATTATTGTAAGTTAATGAACCATTGGTTTGGTTATAATATCGCGCCCTACGGTCCCCTTTTTCACCTACTACTAATGTAGTTGAAGTAATGGTTGAACTTTTCGCCAATGCAAACATCATACCATATCTTCTATCATTTCTAGTTTTATTTGCGTCGAGGTCTATTTGTCCATTTAAAATATTGCCTTGAGCGGTATCACCGTCATCCGGTCCTAAATGATCCCATTCATCAGTAGCAGCATCATAAAAATATACTCTTACAGCTCCTACCTTCTTCCATCGATCCGACGTGCGGCCATACTGATAGGTAGGACCGTAAATGTAAGTATCGTCACTACTTACCGCAAATATATCTCCTGCATGATTACATGCTATATGTTTTGTTGCAAAACCATACGTATATCCTGTACCCCCGTCATAATATCCGGGATAAATTGCATTTGTATCACTACCTAAATAACTAAATATTAATCCTTCTTTTCTCGTGCCAAGTGCTCCAGGATCGTAGGTGGTGATTGAACTACTATATTCGTTTTCAGCCCAAGTCCACATATCATGAGTAGGCATAGCTTTGCCATGAGGAGTCCATTCTCCATCCACCATTTTAAGTATGTCTACTCTACCGCGATTTGACTGGTCGTCTATTCCTCGGGCTGTCCCACTAGCTATAAATAGAATATCTCCAGCACCATTTAATGCTAATCCTCCGCCGTTGACGTCGCTCGGAGCATTATAAGAACCGCCCATGCCCCAGCTGTCTCGGGATCCCTGCAACCAAAGATGACCAGTGCTATCACCTCCGGCAAGGGTACCCAAATATGAACTAGTTACCTCTTCAACGGAACTAATAGCCTTACCATATAGAGAATAACTTATATCTCTTCTAAAATATAAAATATACTCATTAAGATAATGCAAGTTGGTGAACCCGAAGGTGTGATATATTGTATCTAGATCATTCAATAATTCTAGTCCATCGGAAACTATATATTCATTACCTTCATAATATGAATAATAACCTATACCACTGCCATCGACAAATTTGGTCGATTCCGGATTAGTAAAAACATAATAAATACTATTATTTTCTTGCGGTAATGGTTGAACTAAATAAGATGAAGATGATGATTCATCGCTAGAAGAATATACGGAATTAAAAGGATTAATACTAAAGGTTAAATTGTCTATTTGCCTTCTTTGTGGTATATTAAATGTAAATGCTTTATATATATTATCTGTAGAATAGGGTGAAAAATAATCTATAAAATTTAAAGTGTCTCCATCAAATATTAAAGTATTGATAGATATATCCGTATCAATTTCAACAACTTCCATTTCGGGTTGAGGTTCTGGTTCGGGTTGAGGTTCCGGTTCGGGTTGAGGTTCCGGTTCAGGCTCGGGCTCAGGTTGAGGTTCAGGCTCCGGTTCAGGCTCCGGTTCAGGCTCTGGTTCAGATTCGGGTTCAGGCTCTGGTTCAGGTTCGGGTTCAGGCTCAGGTTCGGGTTCAGGCTCAGGTTCGGGTTCAGGCTCAGGTTCCGGTTCAGGCTCAGGTTCCGGCTGAGGCTCAGGTTCCGGTTCAGGCTCAGGTTCCGGTTCAGGCTCAGGCTCAGGCTCCGGTTGAGGTTCGGGCTCAGGCTCAGGCTCAGGCTGAGGTTCGGGCTCAGGCTCAGGCTCAGGTTGAGGCTCGGGTTCGGGTTCTGGTTGAGGTTCTTGTTCTTGCTCTGTATACACTCCAAAATCATCAGAAGCACTAGAACCTCCTTCTAAATAAAAAATTCTTCCACTTGATGATGCGTAAATATTATTAATAGATAAATCATACGTATAACTAGTATTATCATCATTAATGTTTATTTCAGTTCCACTTGAAGTAAAATCTATTTTTTTACCATCTATTATATAACGTATAGTATGAGTACTTGTAATAATTGTATAATATCCGTTATCATTCGCTAAATCATCTATATCAATGGTTGTTATAGTAGAAATACCTTGTGATTTATATACAGACACTATATTGGGATCTAAATTTGTAGATCTAATACCGAAGGTACTATCTTCTGTATTATCTAGTATTATTCCTAACTTTTCTTTTTGTATATTAAAATAAGTAATTTCATTATTATCAAATATTATTTTAATAAAATTATCTCTTATTGCTTTTTTGTCACCAAGTGAAATGTTAGCCCAATTAATATAATTTTCTGTAATTTCATCTCCGCTATTTATACTTATATCAACTAACAAATCAACAAGAGCATCGCCAGTCAAATCATCTGGAAATAGTTGAGTAGTTGTTGTAAAATATGTATTATTTAATAATAATAATGATACGGTTGACTCTATTTCTGAAAAAACACCTGCCGCTTTTTCTGTATCGGTTGGCTCAAACATTTCACCGTTAATTGTTAAAGACGACGCGGTTGATACATAATTATCTACATTAAATCCATATCCCGCAATCAAATTTGTTGATATATCAATTCCTATTAATTCTGCGGCATAAGATATATTTTTTATATCTATAAAACTACTTTCTTCATTAGATAAAGTTAATTCAGAATACTTACCTAAAATATTTCCAATTAAAGTTCCTATATCATTTTTATCTGTTTCATCTGGTACTATAGACTCTAATTCAAATACTTTTGAAAATATATTTTCAACGCCAGATGCATCAAATAAACTAGATATCGTATTATTATTGACTAATATTGCGATAGAATTTAACACCTTACTTTTAGAATCTAATAATGAAAGATTATCTATTTTACTACTTACATAATAAGCTAATATAGAGGTAATTACAGATATTTTTCCTGATATTAAATAAAGTTCAATATCTTTATTTTCAATATAATCAGAATTTATATTATTACTACTTATATCTAGTAAGGTAGATATTTTTTCGTATGCGTTTAAGATAACTGTACCTATATCGTAGTCTGAAATAGTATTTTCTACTAGATAACTAATTACATTTGTTATATGATTAAGATGAATAGAAGAAACATTTGTTTCAGTTGAACTTAAATTTACAGATTTATATGTTCTAAAGCTATTATTATGTATAGTATTTGTCATGATATCCGTTCCTCCATTCATTACAATTAATATATAATTGTCAAATGTCTCATATACTATAATAAACTTACCGTATTCATCACTGGTTGATTCGTCTATTATTTCACCAATACTATTTTCTAATGATATTGTTGAACCAGAACAATAAGAATTTACTATTGAACCACCAACTATTTCTCTTACATAATTCGATACCTCTCCTTCTAATCTATAATATATATTATCAATTCTATAAGATTCTTCTTCTGGTATTGGTGATATTTCAAAAGAAATAGCGTGATAAATACCATCACCATTGGATAGACCTCCTGACAAATAAATTCCTTTTAATATATTTGTTTCTATATCTGTTTTTGTAATTACACCACTTATATCATCAATTGAATTATAGTCTATTGATGTAGTATTCAGTTGTATTCTATAATATATAAAATAATCAATACCTGTTTTTGAATTAATAATAAATTCTTTTAAATTTAAATTAGATATTCTAGTACCAGGCTTTACATGAATATAAATGTGGTCATATCTATCTGTTTCTGATACCGATTTATCATTTAATAAATAATTTTTTATTTCTAAAAAATCTTCACCCGGTTCTACTAAACTAGCATTATTTGATGCATCCCATACTCCATAGTAATCATATATTTCAGGTTCAGGTTCCGGTTGAGGCTCTGGCTCTGGTTGAGGCTCTGGTTGAGGCTCTGGTTGAGGCTCTGGTTGAGGCTCTGGTTGAGGTTCGGGTTCAGGTTCGGGTTCAGGCTGAGGTTCGGGTTCAGGCTGAGGCTCAGGCTGAGGTTCCGGTTCCGGCTGAGGCTCAGGTTGAGGCTCCGGTTGAGGTTCCGGTTCCGGTTCGGGTTCAGGTTCCGGTTGAGGCTCGGGTTCTGGCTGCGGCTCTGGCTGAGGCTCTGGTTCAGGTTGAGGCTCGGGTTGAGGTTCAGGTTCAGGTTGAGGCTCTGGTTCAGGTTGAGGCTCGGGTTGAGGTTCGGGTTCAGGTTGAGGCTGCGGTTGCGGTTCGGGTTCAGGTTGCGGTTCGGGTTCAGGTTGAGGCTCTGGTTGAGGCTCTGGTGATGGTTCTGGTTCGGGCTGCGGTTCAGGCTCGGGCTGTGGTTCTGGTTGAGGCTCTGGTTGAGGCTCGGGTTCAGGTTGAGGCTGAGGTTGAGGCTCAGGTTCAGGTTGAGGCTCGGGTTGAGGTTCCGGCTCGGGCTGTGGTTCTGGTTGAGGCTCTGGCTCAGGCTCTGGCTCTGGTTGTGGTTCAGGTTCAGGTTCTGGCTCAGGTTCAGGTTCGGGTTCAGGTTCATAAAAAATATTATAGATATCTCTATTTTTATATAATATTGAAACTTCTGTCTCAGATAATATTTTGTTATTCCACACCCTAAAATAGTGCATGACACCATTGAAAGAATGACTATATTTTTGTGCAGCAATATCCCATAATCCACCACCTAATGTGTAAAAATCTCTTTTTGTTTTGTTAAAAGGTGGTGTGTCATTTCCACTTATATCTATAAATGTAGATTCTTTAGATTTATCTCCATTATTATATAAAATAATAGTTCCATTAGTATCTACCGTTATTACTAAGTGTGTTTCTGTATTACTAATAAATGTGTTTTCGAATTCTTTTGTGTTATTATTTGAACCAGAATGCAATATTGTCATTGAACTTGTTTCACTGCCCATTTTATAAAAAGCAAATGAATTCTCTCCATTATATATTTTTGTAGAATCACTAAATTGCAATAAACACGATATACTATCCAAAACACTTGATGTATAATATAATTCCATAGTGAATGGTGTTCCAAGTTCAAACGATTCTATTTCTATATAAGAGTTTTCATTTAATACTACACCATCATTTAAATAACTAGTTCCATAACCTTTCGCCTGCAGTATATCACTAGCTTCATCTTTTACAATATTACCTCTCCATCTTAATCCACGAAAATCCCAACTGTGATTTGGTTCAGTCAATATATTTACCGTTAATAATGCAGATAAATAGGCTTTAGTTTTATCATCTATGGTTAAATCAAATATAGTTGAAGAATACTCTGGTATATCATAATAATTATTGTAATTTTGATATGTCCATGGATATTCTTTAAATGCTTTCAATATCGGATAAATTGCGGTTGGAAAATGTATTTCTTGTTGTGCAGCCATCATTCTTCTATTATTGTGCTTAGTATTTACAAAAGTAGATATCCCTCCTTCTGTACCTATAGCAAAGATTTTATTTGATAAATCACCTAATGAATTTATAATACCTTCACTGTCTAAATTTGCATTAATTCCCCAAAAATATATTTCTTGACTGGTAGATTCACTAGTCACACCATTTATTGTATAATAAGATTCTAATGAGTGTACAAACCTTGATATATCATTATAAAACGCTATCCTACTTCCAAATGCTCCGAGATTTTCTCTATTTTTCCCGTTAAATCGTTTGAAAATTAAACTATATACATTTGATATTGAAAATCGGCTTATGTATCTTAATGTAGATTGACTCCTAGCCTTTCTATTATCATCTGATGCAGGTGCTGCAATTATACCTCTGCCTATTCTATACGGTGAATCTATCGCTTGAAGTCCTGTATCACCTATAACATTTCCTCCAATAACGTATACTCCTTTTATTTGAATATAACTAGTTTCACTATATTGATCAGGAACCAACCCTTTTATAGTGTTTTCTGCATCATTTGTATCTTCGGCAATGATGTCATATGCACCAAATATTCCTGAATAGCCACCCGTTCTTGTATTAAATTTAATTCGAACTATAATATTATGTATTTTTATTATACCAGTTCTACCACACCAACCTCCGAGTACACCTCCATTATTGTATCCTATCATGTTTGCATCGTATAAATCTGATATACAAGTATATATATGTAGTCTTGTATTTCTTGAATGCAATAAAGCAAAATAACCTATTATACCTCCGCTAGAAGTATTATAATAATTACTTACTTTAACATGACAATTTAATACTTCTATAAGTCTAGAATTATCCATACTTCCATAAGATACCGGTAAATCTCCACTGCCACAACTTTGTCCTATTACACCACCAGCCCATTCCTTCATGTAAGTTAATTCTATTTTACAGGTATTTATTTTAATTATTGTATTGTTATCACTGTGTGATTCTAATCCAGAATAACCGCAATATCCCCCAGCTATTCCACCTGAACTATTATGTAAAGAACCGGTGAACGTACAGTTATTTATATTAATCTCTCCAAAATTGTATCCACCCATTATACCACCTCCATATTTACATGTAGTACCATAAACATTACAGTTATTTATTATAACGGTACCTTTTGTATATGCACCTATTATACCTCCATTATATTTTACAACATCATTTGATTCTAAATTGTACACATGACAATTCGATATATGCATATTTTTTGATAATTCTGTTTCGCCTAATTCATACGAAGAAACTATAGCACCACAATAAGTATTTAATAATCCAGTATTTATTATTTTAATATTTTTTATTTCTACCAAATTATTAGAATTATCTGAATTAGCGGTATTAAATAAACCTTTCCAATACTGTGTTGATTCCATATCTATTGTATATCCGTGCCCATTAAATATATCACCTGTGTATAATCTTATTGGCGATGCTGAACTCCAAGTAGTTAAAGCATTAAGTTCTGTTTTTGTTGTATCTTTAAGTAAATGATAGTGTTTTGTACCATCATCATTTACTACAATATCTATTACATTATCAATACTATCTGACCCATAAGTTGAATCATAGTGAGGTTTTAAAATTAAATAATAAGATGTATCTTCTTCTCTTGAAAATATACTTATTTCGTCTTGTTCTATTAGTAATTCTTGTTCTGTTTTTGAAACCGCTACGGATGAACTTAATATTAAATTATTATAATTACCATTAAGATAATCATTTTCAGTTAAAATATCATATTCAATACTTGAATAATAAGAGTATTTTAATATATCTAACTTTAAATTTATAAGATTTTTTTGAATAGGAGAATGGGGCAACATAAATTTATAATAAATATTATCTGTTAAGCCTCTGTCAATATTTATATATTTTTTTGTTATTGCGCTAGCCTCAATATTTTCAACCAAATACATGGTTAATGTTTCTTCTTGTTGCGACCCATCTATAGTAATTCCGGTGGGATGTGTATAAATTAAATTATCATTTTTATCAAATAATTCTACTTTTGAACCTTTTATACGAGATGTTTCATCATAACTTCCTTCTATATTTTTTATCAAAACATTAATATGACCATCTAATGTATTAAATGATGCTTTTAAAAAATGAAGCGGATTATATGATTCTTCACTGCTATCATTACTACGCGATACTCCATAACTGCTCAATAAATTTGAACTATTATAGGTCAACGGATCTGGATCGAAAGAACTAGGTATAATAACTACATTAGATATTACGTTTAATCCCGATTCTTCTTCTAATATTTGTATTTCATTTAAATTTATAGGTTCTTCTTTTGATTGTGTTATTTTTATGTAATACATATCTTCTTTTTCTGAAATATTTAATTCAAACTCCTGCATTACATCACTCAATAAAGGCATATTTACTTTTCTTTCTGAATTATGTATTAAATTATCATTAATATCAAATAATTCTATTTTAGCACCGTCTATTATATTTGTTATGTTATTTATTTCTGTTAATTCACCCTCGTAAGACGCAAAAAAATTATCAGGAAATGTAGTTGCTCGGATTAATGCATTTTGCAATGGAGTATCGGCTATACCTACATTTAAATCAGCTCTCCCCGTTGTTTTTGACACTTTAATAAGTATAGTATATAGAGTATTCTCTTCAAAAGTAAAATCCCCCGACATTTTACCTTTATGATTATTTATATATCTACCTGTTTGATTACCAGTATTTGACTTAAAACACACTAGCACGGCATTTGGTATTCTATCTTTTACATAATTAACACTTGCTCTATCCGTATGACCTATATTTTCCCATTTATAATTACCTTTTATTATCCATAAAAAACAATCCTCCGTACCGGTTATTCCAAAATGTTTTGTTGTTGTTTCTTTATAATAAATATATCCATCATAAAAATATGTAAACCAGTCTGCAAAATTGGTAATACTGCTGTTTGATACAATTTCTGCATTACCAAAATTATTCCATGCTGGTAAATAACTTCTATAATTTATACTCTTGTAATTATATAAATATCTGTTTAACTTTCCATTATTTAAAGGTGTAAACGACGGGGTCGGTTTAAATAAATTAAAATTAACGGTTTTTTCTAAGGTACTAAAATATATTTTTGCAAAATTTATTGGTAAATCTGCAACATTACGTGTTATGTTTATGTTTAATTTAAAAAGATTTCCTGAATTAATAATTGCATTATTACTTTCACGGTTGTTTAATACACCGTTTACTATATCTGGTCCATCATATCTATAATATGACTTAACCGCAGTTATAGTTGGAGACTGATAAATAACATTATCATCCGATGTTAATAATTGTAATGCACAACCTTTAATTCTTTTTTTAACTTTGTTTGAATTGTCTCTATTATATATTACCACTGATTGAAGATCGCTAAATTCTATATCATCTGGTAAAGTAATCATGACATAAGAACCTATGACGCTAAAGGCCGCGTGTGCCTGTTTTTTACGGTTTGATAATACACCATCTATTGCATGACTTGGTTTAAACCTAAATCTACGATTTTGAAAAATACCAGGAAAAACGTCTGCTTTTCCAGTCCTTGCTATATTTATTCCGTTTACCCATATTTGTATCTCAAATATATTTAATACAGTATGGTTAGGATTACCTACTCTTAATAATTTTACTTTTTTAAACACTAAAGGTGTTTCTATATTTGTAGTAATTACGGGTTCTTGATCTAAAATTTCGTCTATTAATTTCGAAGAATCAGATAAAGAGTTCGGAGGCGATATTTCCGCATGATACGCCACGTTGCTACCAGATGTCTTTTCTGTTACTTGTGCTTCAATTAACTCTATAATTCTGTTTGTATTTTGAGTAATTTTGACATAGTACGACATTGGTTATATAATAATATTTCATTTATTTATAATATTATTTTCATTTAATTATTAATTATCATCATTTTCTATTAATGTACCTATATCTAAATTATTGCCTAAATCCTTTTTAATACTTTCATGTGCATTTTTTACCTTGCTACTATTTCCCATTAATTCCTTAATCATTTTCATAAATGACGCCTCTCCATTTTCGGTGTTTGCCCAATTTGGATTATGACTCTGCCATTCTTTTATTTTTAATATTTGTTTTTTTGATATTGTTTCTATACTGTTATCTATTTTTTCATTCATCTTATCTTCACTCCAAACATTTTCTTCTTTTATATAAAAATTACAGTTATTTTTATCACTACAATGTATTGGTCTTTCTGTTGGCTCTAATTGATTTAAATTCTTTACAAATATATTTGTTATTCCTTTTGCATAACCATTATCACAAGTATATTGCAAGTCATCATAATTTAATTTTAACGATTCTATAAAATCTGTTAAATTCATTGCATTTGCACATTCCTTATTTAAAAATAAATTTATTGTCATTGTATTATAATTATTCGTTGTATTACCTACTTTTGATGCTAAATTACTTATTGCATTTTGATTTGATGTAGCTGCAGATTCTAATGTTTCTACTAGGGATTTCATATTCTTATTTTGAGCTTCTATAAATTCTTGCATTTTTTTGTCATAAATATCTTTCTCTTTTTTTTGTTGAAATTCATCATTTTCTTCAATATTTCGTGCGGGGCATGTCTCTCGATGTTTAATTAATCCACCCTTGTATTTATATAACTTACCACAATCACTACATGAATATTTGTCATTTTCGTCCTCAGTATTACTACATAATTCTGAAAATTTATTTAAATGTTTTTTAGTTTGCAAATGTTTTTTGAAATCATATTTATTTTTTGTAAAATAATTACAAACTTTGCAAAATAATTTTTGTTTTGTGTTCTTTTCCATTTATATAATATACATAAATATTATATTTATATTCTTTATGGTCTCATCTTTAAAAAGTGCTAAATTTGGCAAATTTCAAAAAATTTCATTTTGCTTATTGTGTTTCGTTTTAGCACCGTGTCATGTTAATATTGTTTTGTTAGCATTTTGCTCTTGCGATTTTTTCAAAAAAAATCGCAGCTAGGGGGTCAATAACAAGTAGTGCAATGTGTGTATACATACCTGATTGAACATGCATTGGAAAAATAAAAATCGCAAAAATGGCAAAAAAATCGCAGGGGGGAGATGCTCTAAACACCATTTTTTTTAGTTTTGTTTTGGTTATCTAATATCGTTTGATATTTAACAAAAACTGAAATTTTCAACAATTTTTCTGGCACATTTTTCAAAAAAAGTGAAAAAAAGTGAAAAAAACGGCTCAAAAAAGTGATTTTAGTACCTTTTTTTCAGCAGTGCATAAGCTCCCTACAAGGTTTTTTTGCCTCTCTACTTAAAAATCCCTACATAACCCTGCTAATCCCTTTTTTTTAAAAAAAAAAAACTTTTTTTCAAAAGTATTTTGGAAAATTTTGACCAAAAATTCTTAAAAACTGCTATTTCTGAGAAAAACTTTTGAAAACTTTTTTTTATACAAATATATAATATTTCATTTTTGCATTTTTTTTCATTTTTATATACATATTATCAAGGTGAATTAAAATATTTATACAATATTAATGTAGTGAAAGAACAATTTTGTATTTTCAAATATAAAATTGAAAAAAATTTAAAAGAATAAATGTAAAATATCATTATGCCTACCAGTAATAGCAATTTAGCTGAAACATATCAAATGAAGACCGATATTGAACATATTTTAAGTAATCCTGACACTTATGTAGGAAGTGTAGAATGTACTGAAACTGAATCCCATGTATATGATGGCGATAAAAAGATAGTTAGTAAACAAATTATGTTAAATCCTGGTCTTTATAAATTATTTGATGAAGCAATTGTTAATTGTAGGGACCACGCAATAAGGATGCAGGTCGCTATGCAAAGCTGTAAACCAAACATTATACCACTTACAAACATAGAAATAAATATATCTGATGATGGAACAATTTCTATGATGAATGATGGAAATGGTATAGATATTGCAATGCATCCAGAGTATAATATATGGATTCCTGAAATGATTTTCGCGCATCTTAGAACCGGTACAAATTATAATAAAAAAGAAAAAAAAATAGTTGGTGGTAAAAATGGATTTGGTTCAAAATTAATATTTATATGGTCGACATATGGAAAAATAGAAACCGTTGACCATATACGTAAAAAGAAATTTACTCAAGAATATCTTAATAATTTAGACGAAAAAACCACACCAATCATTAGAACATGTAATAGTAAGCCTTATACTAGAATTACATTTAAACCCGATTATAAAAGATTGGGTCTAGAAAATTTGTCTCAGGATATGATAAATTTATTTATTAAAAGGGTTTACGATATTTCTGCGGTCACTGGTAAGAATATTAAAGTAAAGTACAATTCAGAAATTATACCTATTAAAACATTTCAGAATTATGTTGATATGTATATCGGTTCAAAAGATGAAAATAAACGTGTATACGAACAATCTGATGAAAGATGGGAATATGCACTATCTATATCACCTACTGAAGAATTTTCACAAGTATCATTTGTAAATGGTATATGTACTGCAAAAGGAGGTAAGCATGTTGAATATATTAGAGACCAAATTATTAGAAAATTAGTAAAATACATATTGCAAAAGAAAAAGATAGAAGTTAAGCCTAATACAATTAAAGAACAACTTATGTTATTCTTGAAATGCGATATCGAAAATCCATCATTTGAAAGTCAAACAAAAGATTTTATGAGCACACCTAGCTCAAAATTTGGTTCATCGTGTACGGTTAGTGATAAATTTATCGAAAAGGCTGCAAAACAATTAGGTATTATGAATTTAGCATGTGAACTAACTGCCGTAAAACAGCAAAAAGATGTTAAAAAAAGTGATGGTACCAAAACAAAAAGTATTCGGGGAATTCCAAAATTGGTAGATGCCAATAAAGCAGGAACAAATGAATCTTTTAAATGTACTATTATATTTTGTGAGGGGGATTCAGCAAAAGCAGGTATTATCTCAGGACTAGTAAAGGAGGATAGAGAATTTATAGGTGTTTATCCAATGAAAGGCAAATTATTTAATGTTCGCGGAGAGTCTATTGCACGAATTGGAGAAAATAAAGAATTTATTGAAATTAAACAAATTCTAGGATTGGAAACGGATAAGCAATACGATTCTATTGAAGATATTAAAAAAGGTCTTAGATATGGAAAGATTTTATTTATGACCGATCAGGATTTAGATGGCTCCCATATTAAGGGCTTAGGAATAAATATGTTTCAAAGTTTGTGGCCATCTATATCTAAATTAAATGTTATCGGTTTCATGAATACTCCTATTCTAAAGGCTAAAAAAGGAACTCAAGAATTAACATTTTATAATGACGCGGAATATGAAGAATGGAAAATTGCAAATAATGATGGAAAAGGATGGAAAATTAAATATTATAAAGGACTTGGTACAAGTACTAGTAAAGAATTTAAAGAATATTTTAAACAAAAAAAAGAAGTTTATTTTCAGCATACTGACAGTAGTGATGATGCTATTGATATGGTTTTCAACAAAAAACGTTCTGAAGATAGAAAAGGTTGGCTAGGAAATTATAATCGCAGTGATTGCCTGGATACAAATAATAGTTCAGTATCATTTGAAGAATTTATACATAAAGAAATGAAACACTTTTCAAAATATGATTGTGGTCGTTCTATTCCCAGCGGAATCGATGGGATGAAACCCAGTCAACGTAAAACGTTATTTGCAGCGTTTAAAAAAAATCTTGTCCATGAAATTAAAGTAGCTCAATTTAGTGGTTATGTATCTGAACATTCTGGTTATCATCACGGTGAAGCTAGTTTAAATGGAACCATTGTAAATATGTCACAAAATTATGTAGGTTCAAACAATATTAATCTTTTACTACCTAATGGTCAATTTGGAACCAGGTTAGCAGGAGGCAAAGACAGTGCAAGTGAAAGATATATATTTACACAATTAAATAAAATTACAAGATTTATTTATCCCGAGGCTGATGATAAAATACTACAATACTTAGATGATGATGGCACTTCAGTTGAACCTATTTATTATACACCCATTATACCTATGATTTTGGTAAATGGTTCAAAGGGTATCGGAACAGGATTTAGTACTGAAATTATGTGTTATAATCCTTTAGAAATTATTAAATATATAACATCAAAACTTAAGAATACTTCATATACTAAAGAACTATTGCCTTATTATGAAGGATTTAAAGGACAAATTTCAAAAATAAATGATACAAAATATTTAATTAAAGGTGTATATGAAAAATTAGATTCTAATACTATTAGAATTGTAGAATTGCCTATCGGTACATGGACTGACGATTATAAAAGATTTCTAGAAGGATTAGTTGATAACAAAAAAGGTAAAAAAAAGGGTTATGTAAAGGATTTTACCGAACTCTGTACTGATAAAAATATAGATATTACGGTAGTTTTGCATAATGGGCGATTAAATGAACTGGAATCTTCAGAGGCAGAACATGGTTGTAATGGTGTTGAAAAATATTTTAAATTGTATACTACAAATACTAGAACGAATATGCATTTATTTGATAAAGATGAACAGTTGAAATTGTATAAAACTGCAGAAGATATTATAGAAGATTATCTTCCTACTAGATTTAGCATGTATGAAAAACGAAAAAAATATTTAATTAATAAACATGAATCTGAACTAATTATTCTTTCTAATAAGGCAAAATATATTAAAGAAACACTTAGTGGCACGATTGACCTTAGAAATATGAAAAAAGATTCTATATGTATTATGCTTTCAGAAAAGCAATATGATAAAATAGAAGGCGATGAAGAATATAAGTATTTAGTAAAAATGCCTATGGATAGCGTAAGTGAAGAAAATGTAGAAAAACTTCTAAAAGAAAAAGGTGATAAAGAGTTGGAGTTAAATATTATAAAAAATACAACTATTGAAAATATGTGGATATCTGAATTAGATCAACTTGAAGTTTCATATAAAGATTATCAGAAAAAACGTGCATTAGCTATGATGGAACTAGTTGTTAAAAAAACTATTAAAAAGAAAAAGATTGTTAAAAAATAAAATAATAAAAAACAATAATTAAATTTATAGTATTAATTATTGTTAAACTAGTGAAATTTATTTAAAGATTCTGATAATTTAATGTCTTCTTCTACTTTTACCTTTACCTTTTCCTCTCTTTTTACTTTTTTTTGCTTTTCCTCTACGTCTTTTAGTGCGACGCTTACTGCCCCCATAGCCATAGCCATGGCGTTGGCCCATGCCAGTTAAACCACTAGCCATGCTATGGCCGTAGCTGCCCATGCGGCGGCCCATATCGCCTAAAAAACTGGTGCTGCCTTGGGCTTGATGAGGGTAGTAGGAACTACTTCCCATACTTCCCATGAAGCCGCCTTTTCGTGTACCGCGTGTTCGCGTTTTAGCTCTTTTAACCATTTATATATTATATAAATATAATAAAAAAATTTTATTAATAATTATATGTCTGAATTTTTTCCAAAAGAAGAAACACTAAATTTTCCTAATTCTCTTATAACGAGCGATAGCTCAAATAGTATAGTTTATAATCCTTCAAATATAGTAGAATATGATGAAAACTTTGAAATATTACTAAATAATCCGTTCTTTACAGATTTAGCAGAAATTATGCAGGATAAAAAATTTACAAATTTCTTTGACAAATATTTTAAGGATACAGAAGAAATACAAACCACTTTGCTTTATATGAAACTTTACAGAGAGATTCAATTGAAATATAAAGAAAAAAAGAAAGAAGAAATAGAAAGTCTTACTACTTTATATGTTATGAATGTAATTATGAATACACCCGAGTTAAGAAAAAAGGTGATTTTATCTGTTTCACAGCATTATTCAGATAATAATGAAATTAAAAAAGCAATAAGTGCTAGTAATTTATTAACAAATTAAATAAATGGGTCTGGCTGTAAAGTATTAGTTTTATATGCAGATGATATGGGTCTTTGAATAGGTACTGCTAAATTGCTTACGTCATGTAAATATGTTAGATAACCTTTAGCTTCACCATATACTTTAGGAATGCAATAATCTAATACTATATCATTTAATTCTTGTATTTGTTCTGTTATATTATTTGGAAGATTAGAACAATTATCTAAATATATACTTCTCATTATAATTTTTATATTATCTACACTTTGTGGTGCAATAATATAAGAACCTTTAGAAAGATTATATACACCCGCTCTTATACCATTTTGAATAATTTCTACATTTTCTTTAGAAAAATAAGCATTAGATAAATTAGATTTAACAATGGTACCAGTCAAGGCATCCCTATAATCACTAGATTTAACTGAAATTTTATCTTTTAAATTAAATAAAACATCTGTAGCAGGTTGTTCTATGTTTACACGACCGTTCATATATATTAATTATAACATAAAAAATTATATAAATAATTTATATAACAATGGATACATTTGAAATTGTAGTATTAAGTATAGCTATATTATTATTAATTGGCGTTTTAGCAGCATTTAGTTATGTTTTGACACAAGTAGCTAAAACAAATGAATGGCCTCCGATTGTTTCACCGTGTCCAGATTCTTGGACTACTGAAACGTATTTTGATGGAGATGTAAGTAGAAATATATGCGTAGATACAAATAATTTAATTGATCCAAAATGTAAAAGTTTTTATGCAGAGACCGATAATTGGACTGCGGGTGATACAACGGGTACTATAGAACAATCTGGTAATGACAATACTACACCTAATACATGGTTAGTTTATAAAGATACAAGTGATGACTATCAATATACGGGCTATGACGGCGACGGTTCACACGATATAGACGACAGCGATTTCAGTGATTATTATACGTTTGATAGTGTGGCTTCTGATGATACAGAAGAACAAAAAAATTCTAGTCTTTTTACTAATGATGCTAACAATGATTATACTTATTCAATCAGTGATAGTTCTACAAATAGACCAAAAGTATCCTTTGAATTGTCGGATGCCGATTCATTAACTAGTAAACAAAAAGACAGTCAAAAAAGAAAATGGGCACATCAGTGTGGAGTATCCTGGGATGGTATATCAAATTCCGATTAATAAATATGTTGTTATAACGATAACGTATTTATTTTTACATTAAATTAGTTAAAAAAATAATAATAGTATAATTAAATATTTTAATGGATAAAATAGATATTACAAAACTTTTAAATAGAATAGATATTGAAAATCGTATAATATCCTTATTAAAAAATTTTGAGGAAAATAAAAATATGATAAATATAAAGCGAGGTATATATATATTTGGAAATCCGGGTACTGGTAAAAGTTATCTTATTTCTTCTATATTAAAAAAATTACAGTATGATGTTATATTATATGATGCAGGTGATATAAGAAATAAATCAATTATAGACACGATAACGAACCATAATATGCCTGATACAAATGTTTTAAGTATGTTTAAAAAAAAAAAGAGAAAACTTGCAATTATAATGGATGAAATAGATGGCATGAATAACGGGGATAAAGGAGGGTTAAACACACTAATAAAATTGATAAGACCTAAAAAAACAAAGAAACAAAAATTAGAAGACCTAACCATGATTCCAATTATATGTATAGGAAATTATCAGATCGATAAAAAAATAAAAGAACTAATGAAAGTATGTGAAATAATTGAATTAAAAGACCCAAAGGTAGAAGAATTAAAAACTATTATAAATATACTTTTTCCAAGATTAGAAGTATACATGAAAAATGAACTTATCTATTATATACAAAATGATTTAAGAAAATTAAATATGATATTTAATATTTATGAAAAAAATAAAAATATATTATCCATACATGATATTTATAGTATATTTCAAAAAAAAACTTATAGTGAAGATACAAAAACCGTAGCATATAAACTTATTGTAAATAAAAACAAATTTAATGAACATGGAATAACGATAAATGAAACGGATAGAACAATTGTAGCTCTTTTATGGCACGAAAATGTGGTTGATTTATTTAATAAATATGACAAAAAAAAATCAATACAGTTATATCTAAAAATATTAAAAAATTTTTGTTTTGCAGATTACACAGATAGAATAACATTTCAAAAACAAATATGGCAGTTTAATGAAATGAGTTCTTTAATAAAAACATTTTACAATAATTATATATTACACGAAACCATGAAAAATAAAATAAAATATAATCCGTCCGAACTAAGGTTTACAAAAGTATTAACAAAATATTCAACAGAATATAATAATATGGTTTTTATACATTTACTTTGTCAAGAATTAAATATGGATAAAAAAGATATGCTAGGATATTTCAATAAATTAAAAAATAAAAATATAGAAGAAGATGAAACAATTTCATTGTTTGAAGGATATGAAATATCAAAATTAGATATTAATAGAATATACAGATATATAAATCATTTAACCATACTAGACCAAGATACAATAAAATTTAAAGATGATTATGATAATATTATTATTAGTCCATGTCAATATATTGAGGAATAATTAAAGGGATAATAGGTAAATTAATTAAACTTGTTTTTTTAGTATTGTATGTTCTATAAGAATTAAAACAGCGGTCTCTTAATTGAGTTTCTTTTTTTTGAATTTCTTTAATAGAAATGTTATTATGTATTTTGTTTTTATACTCTTTAATATCACGTTTATGTTGTTTCCATTTCTCTTTTGCTTTATTTATTTTTTCTACATGTTTTTTTAAAATAATAGGGGCATTCTTTTTTTTACTGAATGAAATAAGCATTTCATATCGTTCTTTATGCTGATCATTCATATAACAACTGCGTCTAATAATACTATTTGTAGGTGCAACTTCTACACTAGTTCCGAAATGTCCAAATAAGTTTTCTAAATGGTTAATACCACTATTTCCACATAAAGGACAACGATTATTTCTAGTTCTAAACCAGGATATAATACAGTCCGTATGAAAATTATGCTGACAATCTTTTAAACAATATATTTGTTGATTACCACTACCATCTAATGGAGACTGGCAAATTCCACAATTATCGTTTAAATCACTAACATTAATATTAAAAATATTCATTATTATTAATATTAATTATACCATTTATATTATTTTAGTACCATTAATAACAAATGGTAAATAAGAAATAGCAGCATTTTGTATTTCCAGATATGAATTACCTAATACATTATCTAAATAATGAGGATTGGTTCCCAATAAAACCGATGAACCTATAAGTGCCATGATACTTATATAATTTGAATTATCTTTTCCATAAAATACAGGTATTGTATTAATTCCGTTTTTTGTATCTTCTTCTATATCCTTATTGTCAATAATATTACTTGCGGCAAAAAGTGTTAATGTACATGGTAAATAATCCTCTGGATAGTTAAATATACTGTAATCGTGATCATGCAAAACACACGGAATAATAACCGCACATAAAGTCCACATAATAGATATATATAATGGCTTACATACTCCTAATTTTGGCTTTGTTTTTTTATAAGTATTTAAAGTTTGCAAAATAAATACAAATGGAATATTATATACAAAATTCTCGTCATAAAGTAAAATTGTTAAAATACTTAAATAGGAAAACATTAATGATTTGTAAACTAATATCTGGTTTTCATAAATATCTTCGTATAGCACCTTTTTTGTTGTATTATAAGGAGTCATGTGATATTCTATCGCATCGTTGTACCTATCCGTACCATACGCATAATACCCTAATAAAAATTGTAATGCAATAAGCTTTAATGTTATAATATTTTCCCCATAATGTAAGGTTGTATAAGTATTTTGAAAAATGGTTAAAGGAATTCCAATATCTAATCCAGGAAAGGGGTTCTTCAAGGTCATACAAAGGTTGGTGCAAGGTCGGTGAATATTTATAAGAGATGGTTTTCTTAAAGAGAGCTGGAGAGATTTATGTAAAAATGCCATTACTTCTAAATAAATATTAATATTTAAATATTAATATTTATTTTTTATTATAAACAACTATCAACTATATTATAGTATAACTTTAACAGTTCCGAACCCATATCGTCTCCATATTGTGCTAATTTAATACTTGCTAATATTAACATCTTTTGAATGTCGTGAGGGATATTAGGATTGTTTAAAATATTATTAATGTAAACATTATTCGCATGCAATATTTGATGCCCTATTGAGTCTACATGAGGCAACGCAGATGAGATCAGTTTTACGGATTCCTTACCCACGTTTTGATTCATTATTTCTATTGTATCTGTTAGCTCTTTATATACGTCGTGTGGTTTATCGGTTATATGATGAATAGTTGAAAACATATTAGGTTCAAAATATCCTTTATATTCTCCTAATCTATCATATTGTTCATAAATCTTTTCATTTATTTTATTAATAGTTTCAGGCGAAATAGCATTTAATCTAAAACTATTAGAACCAATACCAAGAAGACCTAAAAAAATAAACCTAAGTTTCAATTTATTCATTATATACTACGAATAATTTAATTTTATTTTTAAATACTTAAAAATATTTTATTATAAAAATAAAATGATAAGAAAATTAATAACTACCGTATCATTTATGTTGATGCAAACAACTGAATCCTATATTGTTTCAAAAGCATCTACTCGTAAGTTAAATGGACACTTCTATAAATTGTATGAAAATACGCAACTAAAGACCAGCAACGATAACCAGTGCTTGTTTTATACTGGAGGAAGTTCTTTTATTCCAGCAGAATTATATAACTCCCTTTTACATAAGATCGCTGATAAAAATATTACAGTAAATGTAGTAAATAAAGAATTAAGAGACCAATATATATTATTAAACGCGATTACCAATAAAAAACCTACTACTCTAATCGCCCATTCATCGGGAGCAATCGAAGCATTAAAAGCGTGTAATTATTTGGATAATATCAAAAATGTTGTATTGTTGGATCCAGTAGATACTCGATTTGCATTTGATAAAGCAAATAAGGATAAAATAATAGAACCAAAGTATAAAGTAGACGACATTTTATTTTTAAATGCGCAAAAATCTTATGAGTGGAGAGTATTTCCTTTCAAAATCCCTTTTATCCCTATGTTCGCTTTAACAAAAGATAACGTTAAATTTGACAACAAACACTTTATCACCGCAAAACAATTTGGACACTGTGATGTACTAGATTTTCCTTGGGGAAAAATTATGCACGATACATTAAGTGAAGGACTAAACGAACGCGATGAATTAAAAATAGAAGAGTATCATGAATGGTTGGCAGACGTTATCTATAATTTTTCCGTAAATAATACAGTTGAACTAGGAAATGAGGTGGAATATAGCACAAATTAAATATGTAAATTGTCCCACATACTTCCTACAAAATTAATATTATCCTTAAAATAAAATATAGAATCTGGTTCCTTAAATGTTAAATTTAAAAAACGAAACTCTAAATAATCTATTGATGGCGAAAACGTCTGCGCATTTGTTAAAGAGGTATCGTAAAATAATTTATCGTATATCCCATTTTCGTAATAAATATAATCGCTGTAAAGACTTAAATCATCCGATACATGAAAAATGGTATTCGTATAATCCATATTGATACTAGCATTTATAAAAATACTTTCATACCTGTTTTTTCCGTATATAGTATTTCCGTCATAAAATAAAGTGTCTTTGTTTTTAAATATATTGACAGGGTCCATAGATAAACCGTTGGACATGTAATCTACAATAAGAGTTCCTTTGTTTTCATCGTCTTGCACATAAGTATTTATTTCAAAACGAGTGATTTGGTCTTTATTTAAAAATAGGGGGCTAGTACAGTTATATATATTTAAACTAATATAGTAATCTAGCTTTTCATCATAAGCTTTTTCCATAGAAATCGGCATAAAATCAAAATTATTTGTTTTAGCTTTAACATATTTGTTAAGTTGATTGACTTGTTCAACATCTAATTTATAGTTTATATACAAACTCCCTGGAGAGATTGTAAAAGGACTATGGAAGTTTACCTGACTATAAGGGTTATAAACAAGTAATGGCATACCCGTCATAAGCCCTCTATAAACAAATTTTAATAATCTCATATAAATTACTTATTATATATATATTAATATCTATTTACTATTAATATATAAAAACTACTTGTATATATTGTATAATGCGCTTACTTACAACACTTTTAAATTGCGTTATTGCTTTACCTTACACTAGAGGGTTTATTATTGCAAAAAAAGGTAATATTCGTAATACAATACTACACGCGGAATCCCCGGGAGAAGCGGTAAAGAGATTAGGATCTATTTATACAAAATATGGAGATGACTGGACGTTTAATGATTTGAATAAACATTTAAAGATGCATGATATCGATTCTGCCAGTTTAGTAGTAAAAGATGGTCAAATACAAGGTGCGTTAGTATTTGATACACATTATACAGATACATTAACCGGAGATAATTTGCACGCGATTAAATCGGTACCAGAATTGACACAAGGATTGTTAGATAGCTTGAATAAGTTTAATGTTAATTATGATATAACAGATATTACACAACGAGGATTATTTGACGGAATACCTTTACCTTTTCAACTGATAGGAATATATTTGTTTGCATCATTAATAATATCTATTGTTTTTCGTTTTATAGCAGCAAATGCGATGAATAATAATCCGATGGATTCGGGAATCAAAAATAATTTCATGAATCAATTAAATATTTTATCGAAAAAGAATAATGAGATTAATCCCGATGACATAGACGTTGATTTTACGGATGTTGCTGGCTGTGATGAAGCAAAATTCGAACTAGAAGAAGTCGTAGATTTTTTAAAACAGCCTGAAAAATACGTTGAAGCCGGGGCAAAAATTCCAAAGGGAGTTTTGTTGGAAGGTCCGCCGGGTACCGGAAAAACTTTGCTTGCAAGAGCAGTAGCTGGAGAAGCAGGTGTTCCTTTTTTTTCTGCAAGTGGATCTCAATTTATTGAGATGTTCGTAGGAGTAGGAGCATCAAGAGTAAGAGACTTGTTTAAAAACGCCGAAGAGAATTCACCGAGTGTTATTTTTATAGATGAAATAGATGCGGTAGGTAGGCAACGCGGAACCGGTCTAGCGGGGGGCAACGATGAACGGGAACAAACTTTAAATCAGATTCTTACCAATATGGACGGATTTACAAAATCAACTGGTATAATAGTATTAGCAGCAACAAACCGAGCAGATATTTTAGATTCTGCTTTAACTAGACCGGGGAGATTTGACCGAAAGATCATGGTAGGACTTCCCGATAAGGAAGGCAGAAAAGAAATTATTGATGTTCATTTTAAAGACAAAAAAGTAAAAAATAAAATGTATTTAAAAGAATTAGCAACTCTAACATCGGGATTTTCTGGAGCAGATATAGCTAACTTAGCAAATGAAGCCGCTATTTTAAGTGTGAGATACAACGAAACCAATATTACGGATAAATGCGTATATGATGCCTACGAGAAAGTCACTATCGGGCTTCCGGTTTCAAAAGAAACAAGAAGCGAAGAAACGATTAAACTTGTCGCTTATCATGAGATGGGACACGCCTTGATATGTGCGTTATTTAAGGATATGTTTAATCTTCAAAAAATTACGATAAACTCCAATCGAAATGGCGCAGGAGGATATACTTTGTTTACTCCTGTGAATGTATATAATGAATTTCCAACTAAGAAATTTATGTTGGCAAACATGATAATTGCAATGGGAGGAAGAGCCGCAGAAGTAATCATTTATGGCGGAGCACCAGGTAATATTGAAGATATAAATTACAATGCAAAATTGGTTTTTGCAGATTTAAATAATTTAGATGTAACTTCAGGCGCATCAAATGATTTAAAACAAGTTCATTCTATCGCGCGTAGATACGTAAGTTTATTTGGTCTAGGTAAAAATATAGGATTATATGATTCAAGTGATGGTTCGCAACCATTTTTAGGAAGGGATATAGCAATGAATACTAACAAATTAAGTGAATATTCTAAAGAAGAAATAGATAGAGAAATAGAGGCGCTTGTTCAATATGCACACGAAACCGCCGTAAATATTTTAATTAGAAATAATAAATTATTTAGAAGTATGACTGAAAAATTAATTCTAGAAAGGACCATTAGTGGAAAAGAATTATATGACGTACCTATTGAATACAAGTGAACTTAAATATAATATATTATGTTAATTATTTTATATAATTAATATATAATATGGTAAAAGGAAAACCAAAAGGAAGACAAAGTATAAATAGTTTAATTTCCAGTATGGATAGTTTAAATGTTAATTTTAAAGAAAAAACAAAAACAAAATCGAAACCACGGAAACCAACTATAACTAGTATTACCCGTTCATTAGGAAAATTAAGCGTGTCTACTCCTAGTAATAAAGGAGGGGGGACTAAAAAAAAGAAAAGAAGAAGAAGACGTTCCAAAAGTGAGAAAAAGAAATAATAATGAATCTATTTTTGGAATAATCGTTAAAGTTTTATAAAATTAATGAGTTAATTTATTAAGTGAATGCATTTTTCATTAAATGAAAATAACACAGATAATTGCATTAGAGTAGATATAAAAGATATAAAAGATAAAAAAAAGGAAAAAAAAAAGAAAAAAGAAAAAAATGATTCAAATATTAATTTATTTTTAGATAAATGGAAACAACAATATGAGAACAAACAACGGTTTTCATTTATAATTGATACATCGTGTCTTACATCACCTAGTGTAAAAGATTGTTATAAAGCAATTAAATTTATTAGAAAGATTAAGAAAGAGAAAATACAATATTTAAATTATTCTGTAATAGCAATTACTAGTTATCATGTTAGAAATTTATTATTTTATATATTTAAGATACAAACGCCAGTCGCACCAGTATTTATAGTAAAAAATATAGAATTAGCAGAACAATTAACAAATTCTATAAATAGAACATTTATAGATTCAGAATTGGTTAAATGTTTTTGTGATATAAATGACGTGTATATTATTTCAAATAAGGTAAATCCCGATAATTATGTGATAGATAAAACACTAGAAGCCATAGATACAATAGATGATTCTATAGAAGCATTAAAAGCTTTAGCTGAATAATTAGTAAAATTTCATATATTTAATTCATTTAAATAAATATATGAACTTTAATTGTTTCAATACAAGACACAAACAGTATAATGAAATATTGAAAAAAATAAGAGTAAAAAGAAAACCTAAATTTAATACTCAAGGAAGATTGTGTATTTGTTTAATTGAATTTAGAAATATGATAGAAATAGATTATGTAATAAGAGCGGTTCTTAAAATGTATCCATGTGATTATGAAATAGGATTATCGATAGTATACGGTAAAAATAATAAAGATTTAGTAGAAAGTTTATTTTCAGATTATACAAATGTAAATTTAATCTACAAAGAGATAGATAATTTAAATAGAGGTACGTACTCGGCTATGTTAAAACAACCACAATTTTATGAAAATTTTAAAGCATGGAGTCATGTACTTATATATCAAACGGATGCATTAATATTTAGAAAGATACCAGATTTTTATTTTAATTACGATTACATAGGTGCACCATGGATAGCAAATAACCAGTGGTGTAAATACAATGCGGGAAACGGTGGATTTTCTCTTAGAAACGTGAATGCTTGTATAAAAGCTTGTGAAAAGTTTAGGGATACAGACTATGAAAAAATCCCACGTGGAAATGAAGATGGTTTTTTTTGTAGTCAAGATAGTTTTAACTATCCTGATATAAATAGTGAATCACACAGGGGATTTGCCGTAGAAAGAGTAAAACACATGCAACCTGTAGGTTGTCATCAAATATACCATGGAGGTGCATATACAGAAGAGGAATGGGAATTATTTATATCTTACATGAGACACGTGTTATTAGATGAAGACCCGGATTTTGATTTAAAAGAATTATGTATTCCGAATAACATCTCTCCAACTTTAAAAGTAGAAACAGAAAAGAAAGAAAAAGAAGAAGCCATCACTGTTAAAGAGGTGAAAGAAAAGGTACCATTAAAACATATTGAAAAAGTAAGACAGAAGATAGGTCCTTTTTGGGTAGCACTAAACAATAAATCCACAAATAATTGGAGAGTTGAGTGTACTAGTGATTATGAGGTTTTAATATGTAAAACAACATCTCCAACAAGCGCAATACAAACATTTAAAATAGATAAAAAACATGAAATGCATTTACATAAAAAAGCAGAAGGTGGTTATTATTATAATGATGATACATATTTGTATATGGTATTTTCACCGGGTTATCCTAATGGTACACAGGCATATGCTGATGTAAGAGCTCCTTGGAGTTATATAATATCAAATGAATGTAATATACCAAAAAATGGCTCTGTATTAGTAAGATGTCCAATAGATTCATCTAAAAAAATTGTAGAAAAAACCGAAAAAGCCCTTGTACCAAATAAAAAAATGATTACGAATGATAATTTGAATGAACGTGAACTTATTAAAAAGTATAATTTAGATCATATTAATGAAAATATCCTTATATTTGACTTGTTTTCAGGTGTAGGTTATTACAATCAATTATTTTCATTTGAACAAGCCGTTTATTTTGCTAGTATAAGTGGTAGATATCTAATAGTAAATATTAGACATCCTTTATCAGCATGCGGTAGACCAAATAGAGATTATGGCCCATTAACAGAATATATTACAACGGAATATAAAAAGTATTTGAAAGGAATAGAAATAAGATTATATGAAGATAGTATAGATACTAATATAAATGAGTTAAAGCTTCCTAGTAAAATGTCTAGCTGTGTCATAATAGACGACGAATATGATATGTCGGATAAAGCCGTAAAAGAATTTATACATCATAGGATGCCATTGAAAATGAAAGATTTTGGTTTGTTAGATGAAACTAAAAAAATAGTTACATTTAAAAAAAGTAATGCTTCTAGAATATTTTACAATGTTTATACAAATAAGTTGAATATACAAAGAATGAATAATATTTGTTATTCGCTGTCAAAATATAATGAGCATTTAATAGAATTAACTAAACAGATAATGCCCCAGATACATAATCAGTATATTGGCATACATTTAAGACTAGGTGATTGGCATAAAACAAATGCACATATAAATAGTAATAGCGATAAGATATATAATAATATACATAATTGGTTAATAAAAAATAATAAATATAATTTACCTATTTATATTTTAACCGATAGAGATGATTCAGTTACGGTAGAAAATTTAAAGAAAAGTTGGAATTTAGTAAATGTAGAATCATTTATAACTGATAATGTAAAAGATAAGTTAAAAGAAAAATATGATAATCCAGTAGTAGCAGAATTTGTAGTTCAAAAATATATATTAGAAAATAGTACCTATTTTATAGGTAGTCAAGGCAGTACGGTAAGTGTTCATACAAATTATATTAATTACTTAAATAATAAACCATACGAATTATATACTACCTCTAATAACATAAATTATGATCCTAAAACATTAATGATAAAAAAAATGAAAGATAAGAATAACGGATGGTCTAAACGTGGTTATAGTGGTGGCCACCCAACTTCATGGTCTTTTTTCTTTGAAGATAACATATTAATCCAGTAATCCGTATATAAAATATTAAAATCATATTGGTCAATATTTTTCAATATTATTTCATATTCCTTTTCTAAATATTCCGGTGTAATCATATCCCATTCTTTTACAAATATAACAGGTAATTTCTCGAATAAATAATCAATAGGAGTATTTATTAATAGTGGTATGGTTCCCATCATTAAAGCTTCCCAACATCTATGTGTATCAATTCCTCGTCCAGGAGGTGATACACAAAATTTATAGGTTGATAAGGTAGTCATGTAGCTAGAAAAAGATTCACTTTTATTCCATTTAAATTTTTCATGAAGTTTTTTTTTAATAGTATGTCTAATATTTTTATGTGAACTATATAGAGGATTGTTTGTAGTTTGATTAAAATTAAAATACAATAAATTGGGTTTTTTGTTTTTATTTAACAAGCTTTCTTTTGGTGTTCTACATAGCTTGTTATAGATATTAAGATGTTTGGTTTTATCTTCACCAAAAAATTTAGTTGTTTTCCATTGCCATTTAGGTCCAAGTGGATACGCAGAAATTTTTGGATGTGATATACAAGGATTTTTTGCGAACCAAAACTTTAATTCAGGTTTTTCTATAAAAGCTTTTATTTTTAATTCATGCAAATCGTTTTTTGGTGGATAGCTAAGATATGGTGGACAATGGTCATCATTTGAAGCAGTTATTAGTATATAAGGTTTTTCGATTGAAAAAATTAGTTCAAGATAATGGTCAAATAAATCTGTTTTTAAAAAAATAGTAATACAGTTTATAGATTGTGCAAGTTCATTTAATTTATTTTCATATTGGCTATGTTTATTGGGTTCTTCTAATAGAATATCCGAATATTTTATCCAAAAATCAATAGCTATAAATGGTTCTGAATATTTATTCATTTATATTTAATAAATGATTTAATTTAATTATAATAACGAACATTTTCTTTATAATAATGAAATAATGTTAGTTGATTTAAATCACTCATTAGTAAATTTTTTTCTTTGTCATCGTGATATGGGCGTTCAAGAATAGATGATATAACTATTTTTTTGTTTTTTTTATCTAGATAACAATTAATTAACCCACAAATATCTTCTTTTTCATGTGATGGTACCCATTTATAACATTTTATTTCGGGATTATTTATGTCTGATATAAAAGAATGGTAATGTTTTTCGTATATAAGATTTTCATTTATTTGTCCATTATTCCAAAACCAGGCAATTTTTATAGAATCTTGTTTATATATTGGTTGTAAATAAGAGCTGTCCTTCCAAAAGTATTCATTTCGTAAAGAATTATATACAGAGTCATCATAATTACCATAAGAAATACCAGATGAAGTAGTAGATTTTCTAACGTTATAGTTTAATTTAATGCGAGGTAGGATAGGGAAACTATTTGCAGTTAACATGAAAATAAAAATAATTGTAATAATATTCTTCATTTTATCATTACTTTTGTGGGCGAATGATAATTCAATTTATTTTGCAAATGAATAGATTTAAATATTATAACGAAAATTAAAATATTATATTGATTAATTATTTATTAGTTATCTTTTATGTCCGCTTGTTTTTTTTATAAATGTTTGTGTTCTATGGTTAATATTTAATATATCTATTTTTTTATGATACCCAGATAAAAATCCATCTATTCCTTTTATTGTTAGGTCTGGTCCACCCCATCCATAATCATCAAAAATCATTATTCCCCCTACCTTAAGTTTTCTAAAACTTAAAACAGCATCTTCTAAAACATACTCCGGTTCATGATTACCATCAATATAAATAATATCAAAAAAATTATCATTAAATTTAACTATTTCTTGATCAGAAAAACCACGTTTAATTTTTATTTTATCTTTTAGTCCAGAATTATCAATATTTCTTAAAAATGTATTATATGTATTTTCTTGTTTATTTTTTTTTTTTTATTCTGGATAATCCTTATAATCTATCCAAGGATCTATACAATATAATTCACTTTCAGGATGCGAACCATAAGTTTTACCAACAGATATAACATTTGCACCATAAAATGTACCTATCTCTAAATATTTAATTTTTTTATTTTCAAAATCTTTTTTAGGTATAATCGGAAACCAGTTAGTTGCTGTACGATATTCTACTCCTTGAAAATTATTAGTCATAATATATATATAAATATTTTTAATAATTTACGGAGGTGTGCTACAATCACCGCATTTATCACCGCATTCTCGCTTAGGCTTAGAGGGACCAAAGCTTACCTTATGCCATTCATTGGCGAATTGAAATCCCTCGCTAAGAAAGTACGAGATAGTGAACGTAATATTTTCATCAAAATCATCGTGGCTATCATCAATAATATTTTCTAAATTTTCAGGTGCTTTCATGATTTCATCAAAGTTATACTTGCCAAGCGTAAGCGTCATATTTTTTGTACGTCGGACTTCGGCAATATTTATAATATTTACACCAATCAGCTTTTGTTCTGTTTGATTTATAGCAAAGATAATAAACCGTTCTCGTCCCATTTTATCTTCATCGCGATATTTGCTAAGTAGAATGTTTTTGAGTTCAAGAGTTTCGTGTCGGATGGTCATTTTATTTATTGAGAACATCCAATTAAGTAATTTTAACTTCAATTTTTTTTTACATGATATTTAAATATTAAATTTTTAATATGTTCTAGGGCGTAATCACGTGTTAAATATTTTTCAGCGAAATCTTTTCCATTTAAACCAATTTCATAAGCTTCGCTATAATTATTAATAATCCATCTTGTTTTTTCCAGTAGGTCGCTAAGGTCATTTTTCACGGGTATATAGTGTTCCCATGGTTTCATGAAAGGATAAAAAAATTCTTTTGGTACTCTATCGACAACGATTACGGGTCTTCCTGTATGAAATAAGTATTTTAATCTTCCGCTATATCCTCCTCCCTCGATGTCTAAAAGGATAGTGTATTTTTGACCTAAATCAACGTAGCTATGATATTTACAAGAACTAGGTATTAAATGAGGCATATCTTTTTTTTGGTCCCATCCTCCAATATTTATGATATCAAGAATATCAGGATTTTCTTGTCCTAATCTATATAAGACGCGTCGCTTGTGCCATCCACCGTTAAGTGCTCCTATCCAACCTACTTTCATTTCTTCATATTTACTTAAATCTATATTATTTCTAATTTCATTAACAGTTTCTTTATAATCAAATACACCTACGTTTTTCCAGTTAAAGAAATTAAAATCGGGGAAACATTCTTTTTTTTTTCCTCCATAACAAAAATAATAGCAACCAATAAATTCCGAATGTTCATGGTCTCCGGTATGAACGTACATTATTTTAAAATCAGGTAAATTATATTTTTCATCCGTTAGTTTTATTAAAGTTAAAATAGAACTGTTTCTATTTTCAAAGCCAGGCCCAATTTCACCTAATATTAATTGTCCATTTATTTTCTCTGCATAAACTACTGGTAATTTTTTTTTATTTTTAATAAATTCAACAGGCATATATTTAAAATAAATAATATAATTATCTTTATAATTATATTAAATAATAATATATATTAATTTATAATGTCTGCGGATGAAGAAAGCTATGAATATTTCATGATTGTAGTTACACGAGTTAGAAATGAAAATATGATGTTACGTTCATTTATTCCTTATTATTTAAGTCAAGGTGTTGATAGAATATTTTTATTAAATGACAACTCTACAATACCTTTTGAAGATTGGGTCTTAAATCATGATAAAGTAGAAATACAACCAGTAAAAAAACGATTACCCGAATGGAGTTCAGTGGAACACTGCTTGACACGGGAACTTAGAAAAAAAACACGTTGGGTAATAACGGTAGATAGCGATGAATTTATTAATACGGTTCGTGATCCAAGTAAAACAATACGTGAAGAAATGGAAACAACGTTTAAATATGTATCTTGTGTAAAAATACCGTGGCTTTTATTTACTAGAAATAAAAGAGTAGAAAATCCAAAAGATGTCATTCTAGAAACAACGTGGCGATGGAGTCAAGATAAAAGTCATCGTCCACCCAAACCAACAAAAAAATTTGGTTGTCGAAAAGATATAGTAGAAATTAAATGCATCTGGAGAGCAAGTCATTATAGACAAATGCATTGCCATTATCCATGTAAATGTGTTTCAGATAATGAAATTGTTGTAAGTAGTGTAGCTATGGAACCAGATGGTGTAGAACCATGGCGAGGTACTATTTACAAAGGTTTAACGGAAAAGAAAATAAAAGATGCTTACATGTTGTGTAATCATTATCGCATTGTATCTGAAGAGCATGCAAAAGAAAAATGTTTTGAAGATTCGTGTACGTTATATACAAACACACATGAAGAAAATATACTTGAAAATGCATTGATAGCAGATTATCCAGATATAGAAGATACAAATTTAAAAGATAAATATAAAAAGCTTGTTTTAGACATTAACTAACTATCATTATCATCATGGATAAACATAGGAATAGGAGGAATTTTAGAGCTGTTTTCAATGGTGTTAACACTAAAATTAGAGTTATTTTCAACGTGAGGAATATTAGGTTTTTGTTCTATATCTTTAATGACCCTATCTACACTCATACAATGGAAATATATAGAATTTATTTTTTCATTACATTCATCAATAAGTTTAATTTTTTCTTTGTATTGCTCTAAATATCCTAACATAGATACTATAAGTAGACAATTTGTACCTGAAATAGCAAATTGTATATATTCGTGATATTTATTGTCTATTTTCGGAGTTGTATACAAAGTTCTCCGTGAATGCATGAATGGTTTCATGATTCTACGCATAAACATTAATTATACATATAGTTAATAATTATTTTTTAAGTTAAAACAAGGTAAACAATAAAGGCGCGTCTCCTGAGAAAATGGTCTATGAATATATCTTTGATATAATGTAGCAGTTGTATTATTAATAGCACGTTCTTCAACCGCCGAGTAGTCTTCATCTATGTATTTTCCACATTTATAACACCAGTATCTTTTATAAACAGTATAAGATTTAGATATAGGATTTATATATTTATATATTTTAACGTAAATTTCTTCTGGTAATCTATTTAAAAAAGTTTCTATCATTTAAAATAATATAATATTTAATTATAAAATATAATTTAAAATAACGTGTGTAATTTAAATTATAAGAATGGATTTAAACAGCATTACGTATGGATTAGGTACTGGTACGAAAGCTTTTAATCATGCTATGATGAAACATGCTTTTAAAAATAAAGTTAAACTTATAGATTGTGGTAATTTATATCCAACTCAAAGAAATATAGTTGGTCCGGTAATTAAAGATTTAACTATAAAAAAAGAATTCGATAGAGAAAGTGTATTTATAGTTTCCAAATTATGGGTAAATGAATTAGGTAAGGTTAGAAAATTTGACTATGAAAATTGGGACTGTTTAATAGAAAATAATTGTAAAAAAGCTTTAAATCAATTAAATGTTAAGTATTTAGATGCTTTGTTAATACATTGGCCATTAAATGAAGACAAAGATAACATAACAGATGAATTTATTATAGAAGAAATATGGCCTCAAATGGAACAGCTGGTTTATAAAAAATTAGTAAGATACATTGGAGTGTCAAATTTTGGACTAATAGAATTACATAAGTTATTAAATATTTGTACTATACAACCTTATATAAATCAATTAGAAATAAATCCTTATCAGACAAATCATGTAATAAGTCAATTTTGTTTAGAGAATAATATAAAAGTTATGGCTTCATCTCCTTTTTCGTTTGGTTGGAAGGATAATCATTTAAAATTATTTAAAGAAGAGAAGTTAATAGATATATCTAAAAAACATAATATATCTTGTGCTGCAGTAGTGGTAAAATGGTTAATAGACCAAGGTATAATACCTATACCAGGGACATCTAATCCAGAACATTGGGACGAATATGGAAGATTGGAAAATATAATATTAGAGCAAGATGATGTTTTAAATATAGAATCATTGCATAAAAATTTAAGATTATATGATGATCGTCTTTACAGAAAGCATCGCATAGAATATTTACCTCGTTATTCGTACAATGTTTATGAAGCTCTAGTAGGTAGTGCTGATAATCCATCGTTATATCCAGTACGAACGGATAAAATAGATTTTTTAGAAAAATGTAAACTCTCATTAACAAGTGGTCCTGGATATTTAGTATTAAGAAAAATATTTATAGATGAGTTAAATACTATAATATCTAATTTTGATGGTAAATATAATAAGAAAAATCATAATAGACATGATGGTGCAGACCCTCGAAATTGGAAAGATGCTATAGTAAATCAACATCCAGTATACTGTAAATTAATGAATAATAATATAATAGGATTAATAGTAGAAAGTTTATTAGGATGGGATTGTTCAATAGATAATTGCGCATTTACAACATCTAGACCTGCACCACACACTAGTATATTTGGACCTCATCAAGATTCGCCATTTGAACAACGACCAGGAGCTGCTTTACCTCATCATGAGGCACCAGTAGTAATTCAAGCAATATTTTGTGTAGATGGTTTTAGTAAAGAAAATGGAGGATTATTTGCTTTACCTTATACACACAAGAATAGAAAAAGACCCAATTTACCTCACCATGGAAATTTAAGGCGTGGTATAATTCCTAAAGAAGCAATAGCATTAGATACAGAACCAGGTGATGTAATTTTAGCGTTAGGAAATGTATGGCACGGTGCTTATCCGAATAATACTGATTTAGAGAGAAGAGCTTTTTTAACGGAATATATAAATTCTATAATTGAACCTCGTGATAAATTTAATGCATCTAATATAAATAAAGATATATATAAAACATTTTCAAAAAGACTAGTTCGTTTATTTAGCAATAGGGGAAAAGAAAGATTGGCACAACCGTGGCGAGAACATCAACAAAAATAAAATATTTTTATATTGTATATGGCAAGAAGACCAAGAAAGCAAAGTCGAAGACGTTCAAAGAAAGGTGGTGCCGATGATCCGGTTGGTCATTCACCCGGAATAAACGATGTAGAAAAACCCGAGGATGAACCCATGAATGGTGGTAAAAAGGGAAAAACCTCTAAAAAAAGTAAGACAAAAGCAAATAAGGGAACCAGAAAGGGAAAGAAAATGAATGAATTTTTCAAGTTATTGGTCGATGCTAAAAAGAAAAATGCCGAATCATTTGTATACAAGGGTAAAACTTACAAGAAAAAGGTAGGAACTAAGAAGAATCCTAAGCTTGTAGTATACAAGAAAGCTTAATTCTATTAATAATATAAGGTTTATTATATTATTAATTTTATAAATATAAATAATAGCATGGAAAGAAGAGTATTATTAGAACAAGAACTCAAAGATAATGATTTATCTTTACTTGAACTTGATTTACCAGGATTATGGGCAGCATCTTTTGTGGAACGTGGTAGTGATGCTACATCTACTCACCTAAGTTCGACATGCAATACGATAAGTATAGTGGCTGTATTATCGTGTGGAGTATCGACTGGTATTTTAATTGTAGAGAATCGTTTTTTACCAAGTGCTATTCCTGGTGTAATCGGATTAATGGGTTGTCTTATTACGGTGCTAATATGTGTTCTTCATGAAAATACAATTCGCCAACTTTACGATGATCGTTCTTTCATTCATTTTATTGTAAAACATTATAAATTTTTACGGTTGCCTATAATTGTATTTTCCGTTTCTTTACATGGGATTGCTATGCAAATTATTATGTATACATGGGGTAAAAGTAATCAGCTAGGTGGAGTATGCACTGGGATTACGGTATTGGGTTGCGGGGGAATACATTTTCTACAACGCAAATATCAAAATGTATTGAGAAATGCAATGAAAGATGCTAATAATCGCATTAAGAGATTATAAATAAACTATTTTTTTAATAAGCACATATAAATGAAATTAAAGGTTTATTATTATAAGCATATAATCTTCCACCTAGTAATCCAAGAATAGTAATACTACTAATAAATAATTTTGTGTATTTAGCATTATAATATATACAATATTTAGAATTTAATAACTTTTTTAATTGATACTGTTGTGGTTTTAGAATATTACGGCAATATATGTCATTAATTGGTACGCTTATGGTTAATGCTGAAATTCCACCTAGAATCATATAAGGAGCTACATGAGCAACACAGTACTGGGTTGATGTAATATGAAATCCGTTTTTAATTTTACACCGCAAAGACATTTATATATAAATATACTATTTTTTTAACTCTTTTTCATATTTATCATCTTGTTTCTTCATTAAATCACAGAAATAGTCATAAAATCCTTCAAGTGTGAAAAGATGTTTTATTTTTTCATATTCTTCAAACATTTTATTATATTTTTTCTCATCTATTTGAAGAAGCATATCGTGTATTTTATCAACGTCATTAAGATGAACTATAATGCTAATTTTACTGTAATCTATAATATCTTTATAAGGTAGCCATATTTCTTCGGTCCATATATAAACAGGAATAGCGCCTAATTTCCATGCTTCAAAGAATCTAAAACTAGATTTACCCCACCCACGTGGAGCTAAGCAAAACTTGCTATTAGATGTAATGTCTATAAAATTTTGTTGCATCGGTTTTTTAATATTACCAGTCCATTTATGTATATGTATGGTGACATCATCATAGCTATTCATATAATCACATATATCTTTTCTATGGCCTCTTTCTTGGTCAGCGCCAACAAAAGAGCATAGCCATTTTTTATCTTTGAAGGGAATTTTTGGTTGGTCTTCTAAAAATCCGCCGTCATCGTATATAAGAGGCAAGGGTACGTTTGCGGCGTGTCCTCCGTGTATTTCGAAGTTAAGATGTTTAGGGTAAGGAAATTTAATACCATTTGCATATTGACAAATGATGTAGTACTTTTTTTTATGCGGTAATTCGGCAAACATTTTTTTAACTGCTTGAGCATGTGGTTGGTCTAAATGATACATGTAACATTTGTTAGATAGTATGGTCCAATGTACTGGTAAGTAATATATATGTTTGTATTCAAGATATTTTTTTTCTTCTAAGAATCGTTTAACAAAATAGGTTTCCAAACAACATTTTAAGAAAGGAGGGTATTTTTCGTGAGTTCTAGCTAAAAGAAGAGGGTCAACTTTCAATTCAGATGTCATTGTATTTTATTTTTTTTTATATTTATATGTTTTATTCTTTAGAATATTTTTCACAAGTTAAATGTTTAATGTATTCTATACCTTCTTTGTATCCGTAGCCGAATGCTCCATACATATGAATTAAAACATATCTTTCTCCTTTGTCGTTAAGAACAAAACCTTCTTCATCTTTTCCATATTTTTCAAGTTTATGATGATCGATTGGTAGAAATCTAGAACTCCTGTAATATTCCAAATGTTTTGATTCACAGAAATGATGAATATAAATATTGTAAAGACCTTGATCATTTAATTTATAATTATGAGGTATTTGAGCATCAATATACCAATCCAAAAATTTTTGAACACCTGCCTGGGTACCAAGAATGGTTCCTGCACAAACAATAAATTTGTTTAAAAATTTTTCTCTAATTGTCTCATATTCTTCATTATAATAGGGAATCATCCAATCAACATTCATTTTTGTATGTCTATCAGGTCTTCCTAAATTATTACCTCCAAAATGATGTAATTCACAAGAGCAATATATTTCAGTATCATATTGTATAGAAAATGGGTCGTCTTGAAATACTATATCATTCATGTCGCATAGTAAGATATTATCGTAGAATTTGTTTTCTAAAAAGTCAGATATAAATTTAAATCTACAATACAATTTAAAATCTCTAGAACCTGGTTGACATTCATGTTCTATATTATCAAGATTATAGTTATAAGTATATGCGTTGTATTTTTTTAATAATGTCATTAATCTAGGAGATTGATTTTTTTTATCACATATAATTACTACCTCACAATTACTATTATGTTGTCGTAAGCTTTTCATAAATGCATATATACCTCCTTTATAACTCTTAATAGGTGCATTACCGTAATCATATATTCCCATAATTATATTTTTTGCCATATATATTCATTTTAAATAAGTATTTAAGTTTATACTTATTTAAATATTATTTTGTTCAACCTGCTTGTGAAGTTAATGATCCAATATGACTAATTATTTTTAATAAAAATACCCCTGCCCAGCTCTTATCATTATCATCATTCGCTAGATGGAATACACTACTTCCTAAATAGGGAAGACCAAGACCATCTCTTGTTAAAGCGGACTGAAGAGAATTATTAAATTTTTCTATAGGTATGTTGCCTTGTTGTAGTCCAGTTCTTAGATTAGTTAATTTTGTTATAACATTTTCAGATTCTTCTATTTCTAATGGGTCGTGTTGTGGGTCTAATGGAAAAACTGTAAATAAATTTTCAACATCTACAGGAATCTCATGGACTTGGTTTTCTGCAGATGGAAATGTAATTTTAATCGTATGAATAAAATTTTCGCCTTCTTCTTGTTTAATTTTGTTAAAAGCATTATCTAATATTTTTTTACGGACACTGACTGACTGACCATTTGGTGTTTGTGTTGTGGAGGTGCTGTTTATTAAAATGATATAACCATTCACTATATTCATCATATGATTTATTATAAGTGCTTCATCATTAAGTCGGGTACCACCTAGTGTAGGTCTTTTTAAGGATTTATTACGTTGAACATATACATATTCCTTTTTAGTCTTAGTGGGTGATTTTGTTTTTGTTTTTGTTGTTATTTTCTGTGCTGATTTATAATTTGTAATAGCTAAACGTAATTTAGGTATAGTGTCTTTAAGAAAGTTTTTAGGTTCAGTTTCGGTAGTGACGAGTTTATTGAACGCATCATTATAACCGTTATGCCAAAAGTTCTTTTTTGAAGCCAACCCCTTAGACATTATATCGTACTTTATCTGTAAATATATATTCAATAAAATATTGAATGCCTCAGGTATTATCATTTTATCAAGTTGGTCTTCCACAAGTTGAAACATAAATAATAATGTTAATCGCAGGTCATGTCCAACGCGGCCTTTATGGGATTTTCCTTGTTGAGCCTTTTCTTCATTATATGAACCATAAGGTCCAGCACCCTTTTCACTAAATCTATAATTATGTAATTTAAAGGTTGAAAACCCAAAATCAATAAGATACCATTTGTAGGTTTCTCCGATTTTACGATACATAATGTTTCCACAGTGCATATCTCGGTGATAAAAATCATATTTTTCTTGAAGATAAATAAGGGTATTACATATACATTCAAACATGTCCGTAAGGACTTTTGTCATCTTTAGCTTAAATGTAAAGGTATCCATTCGTCTATCTCCCAATTGACCTTGATTTATCCGTGCGGCAAGCTTAATAAAATTATATAAAGAATCGTCTAAGGGTTCCATGCCAAGTAGTGGAGTTTTATCCATATTTGCAACAAATAAAGGTTTTGGTATCTTAGCGTATTTTGGTTCACTTAATTTACTACGATGCACCTGGCAAAACAATTCGTTTTGTTTTATAATTTCACTATAATATTCCTCTATATCGTTATTATCATTCATAGGTTCAAGAGATTCTTTGATAGCACATGGTCTACCACCGTAGGTTCCTCCATGAATTCTACCATATCCACCCTTGCCTAAGATATTTATAAATTTAATTTCTTTATCACCTAAATATTGTTCTTGATTAACGTTTTCTCCTTTAATTAATTTTCCGCTTTTGTCGCGAGTATGGGGTATTAATGAATGCAATTTTATTAGTTTTTTACGCGACCATTCATTTTCATTTTCTTTACCTGGTATATTTAGTTTTTTGCGTATATTTTTTAATACAAGGCAGACATCCTCATAGAAGTCGTTTTTTTTTAATCCAAGTTCTTTTAACTCTTCTTCTTGATATTGCATAATATTTAAACTATCGTTAGGTACTGTTAGAGCAACCGTTTTTTTTTTGGTGGGTTTAATGGTTAGTTTTTTTCCGGTAGGTTCACAGTTTCCTGTTTTTTTATTACAACGAGTACCTTTTTTACAGCGCGGGAGACTAGGTGAACCACATTTTTTTATGGTAGTACGAGTTTTTGCTTTAGGAGTAGGGGTTTTTGCTTTAGGAGTAGGGGTTTTTGCTTTAGGGGTAGGAGTTTTTGCTTTAGGGGTAGGGGTTTTTGCTTTAGGGGTAGGAGTTTTTGCTTTAGGAGTAAAGGTTTTTGCTTTAGGATTCAACGGCATCGTGTTAAGTTTT